>QIRE01000041.1_pt1 | contig 43861 bp, 33 predicted proteins | sample 2940141 | NCBI WGS metagenome assembly QIRE01 (sample SAMN09273532, study PRJNA473421) | Gut metagenome, whole genome shotgun sequencing project. | isolation source: gut tissue | host: Folsomia candida VU population | place: Netherlands: Amsterdam | collected 2016-03-06
CGATCTTAGGCCTGCAGTGATGCAGCGAGTGCGGTCTGCGCGGCGGTAGTGCTTGGCACCACATCGGCCGAACTGATCGAGTCCTTGACCTCTTGGCGCCGCTGATCGTCGGCGGGGTTGCAGGAGATCAACAACGGCAGATTGTTGCGGACCTCACCGCGTAGGTAGTCCCAGCGATTGATGGACCGATCGGAGACGGCGATACCGGAAATAAGCGTGGGCATTAGCCACTCTTCGTGAGAGGTATAGCCGCCATGCGATACGCGCGCCAAGCGACGAAGGTTCACCGCGGGCGCCTGGGCCGACGCGCCAACCAGTTGCAGCTCGGGGGCATAGGTTGGCGCGAATTCGGTTGTCGCCCACGCGGCTTGACCGCCCTGCGAATGGCCTGCCGCCACCCATCGCTTGCTGATTTGGCCCGGGTGGAGCGCACGCATGGCACGCACAGAATCGACGAGGTTGTAGGCCGCGGTGCGTGGCTCTAGGTATGGGTGAGCTGGAGTGGTTGCAGACGCGGAAGTGCCACTGGCGGCAATCCCGAGGCCCTGGTAGTCGATGAGTGCGACTGCAAAGCCCTGGCCAAGCAGCATCGCGACCGGGGCAACCTGGCCGAGCGTCGACGGCGAGCGGGTAATTCCACAATCCGGTGACAGGCCGGTAGTGCCGTGGCCGATCGCGACCGTTGGCCAACCATTGGCCGGCGGTTTGCCAGCGGGGACGAAGAACGCACCTGAGACGCGAGTAGCGGCACCGGTGGCGCCGTCAGTCGACCCGTATTTCGCCAACTGGACCTTCCCGAGGCTTCCCGCGTTAGCGCTGACCACGTCGGAGGGTCGGCCTGCCGCGGCGGCGGCGTCGGGTAGTTGCGGCACGGCGAGCGGCGTCGCAAGTAGCTCGGTCAGCGGCGGATCGTCGGCGGCACACGCCGACAGCGATGCGCCAGCAATAGCGATGACCACGACTGACGCCAGGAGCCGGGAAAGGCCAAGACGGTGCAGAACCATGCATCTAGCGTAGCGATCAGTAAATTGCAGTCAGCGACCAGATAATTTAGGAGCACGAATGGCGGGCCCGGCATCCCGTGCGGTAGCGTCCGCCGCAATGAATCACGGTCCGCCTCTCTGGTTTTCGCGCCTATACAGCCTCCCGCTCCTGCTGCTCGTTCGGCTAGCGGGCATCGGTGAGCTCGTTGACCGTGAAGCCCTTCGCTGGGCAAAGTGCCTGGACGAGTCCGATCTTGTCGAGGCGTCCAAGCGCGATCGATTCGCGATTTTGGCGACGAGGCTCGCCGAGTTCCGCAGCCTTCTCTACTACCGCGCGCGGGACGTGCCGTTCTTCGTACGTGCTCCCCTGCGAGTCTTCTTGCCCGGCGAGGCGAGCCTCAAGTTTGGGTCCGAGAACATCGGCGTCGGGCTGTTCGTTCAACACGGCTTCGCCACCGGGATCGATGCGGAAAGCATCGGTGAGGACTGCTGGATCAATCAGCAAGTCACGATCGGCAACACGGCCAAGGGCAAGCCGATCATCGGCGATCGTGTGGTGATCGGTGCGGGTGCCATGGTGCTCGGTCCGGTTGTCATTGGCGATGACGCGATCATCGGTGCCAACGCGACGGTCGTCACCGATGTGCCATCCGGAGCTGTCTTTATCGGCCCCGCGGCAGTTGAACTGAAGCGAAAGGTTCGCGACTAGAAGCGCCCTCCGAGACTAACCCGATCGCCGTTCGTGACCAACGGCGGTCGAATTGTCGTCAATTGGTGACCATCGATCTGGGTCTAAATCCGTTGGTAGTTGCCTAGATTCATTAACTGAGATGATCTTCAACACTCAGTGAAGGATCGAAATGGCGCCCAGAACCCGCGTTAGTCGCATCACCCTCTCTTTCTTGGTTGTAGCTATCGCGTTGGGCGCCAGCATATTTGGCGCATCGTGGTGGACCGGCGCCGTGCATGCGGCGACGATGCAGGCCGATCAGATGACCACCATCGGTGCGGTCTACCCGTTCAATGACGCCGCCGCGTCGGGCGGGAAGGCGCTGACTCTCGCCGCGACCGGGAGCGCTGTGTCCTTCACAAGCGGTCCAAATGCGTTGACCGGCTTGGTGATTCGTGCCAGAGGTGTGAATTGCAGCGGACCACCCAAGCTGCAGGTCCTCGTCGACGCCGCGGTCACTTCGACGGTTACGGTGTCGTCGTCGAAGTGGAACGACTACTCGGTGTCGCTCGCGGTACCGGCCGGAAGTCATACCGTGACAGTTCGCTTCAGTAACGACTTTTCGTGGCTATTCTGCGATCGCAATGTCGATGTCGACACCGTTATGGACGTGTCGGGTCCGGCAACAACGACGACACCAACAACCACGACGACGCCAACGACCACCACGACACCAACGACCACCACGACACCAACGACCACGACGACGCCGCCAACGACCACCACGACACCAACGACCACCACGACAACAACAACGACGCCCCCCACGTCATCGTGTGCGACCAACGCTTACCGAGCCCGCTATTACAACAACACCACTTTGTCGGGCACCCCGGTCCGTGAAGTCTGCGAGTGGTCGGTCGGCGGAAACTTCGGGTCCGGCTCGCCAGCCTCGGGCGTGAACTCGGACAACTTCGCAATCGAATACGTCGGCAACCTCGACTTCCCGATCAGCGGCTCGTACACCTTTGGAGCCGACACCGGCGACATGGGCATTTTGGTGTCGCTCGACGGCGCGAACATTATCAACCAGGCGTCGTCGGACAATTGGGGTCGCTACGAGCAGATCCGCACCGTTTCATCGGGCACGCACGTGGTCCGCGTAGTAATCACCGACCGCTCGGGCACCGCGATCGAGAACTTCTCGGTGTCGCAGGCCGGTCAGAGCGCTCGAACGGGCGACGGCCGCTACTTTGCCGCAAACTCATTCTGGAACTCGCGTATTTCATCCGCGACGGTCGATAGCCGTAGTGCCACGTGGGTGAACGCGCTGGCGAACAACTCCGCGATATCCCAGATCTCGTTGAATCAGAATTCGTGGAGCACTCCGGTGTATAAAGCGCCAGCCGGTACACCGAAGCGGTCAATTCGAATCACCAACTCCAACAAGACAGTTCAAGTGCCTTACCTGTCCTCGTATAAGCCGAGCCCCGACAATGACGCGCATGTGGTGATCATTGACGAGCCGACGGGATGTCTCTACGAGTTCCAGAGTTTCTCCGCCAGCGCACTGACAGCGATCGCGCATGCGACCTATCACGCGTATACCGGTTCGGGTGGACATGTGAGTGGACCTGCCCACGCGGGCGGTGAGTTCTCCTACGTCGCGGGGATGATCACTCCGGCCGATGTCAGCTCGGGCGTCATCGCGCACGCCTTGCGTGTTGCGATGCCTCAGACGAGCGGGCGTTTCGCCTATCCCGGGACGCGATCAGATGGAACCAATGCAGCTGGAATTCCGCAGGGTTCACGGATGCGGCTCAACCCGTCGCTGAATCTCGACACGTTGGGCCTCACATCGGTGCAAAAGATGATTGCGGTGGCGATGCGGGACTACGGGCTGTATGTCGCAGACTCCTCGGACGCGTTCTCGATCTACGCGCAGAGTGGCAGTACGTACAGTCAAACGCTCGGGAATCTGCCGAAGACATTGATCGCTCAGCTACAGGTCCTGGAGTCGAGACTCAGTTCGACCGATATTCAACTCGACTCGGCGGCGGATACCAGCTGCGCGCAGCAAAGCTAGCTGAGCTAGACGAGCCACCAGATGAGTAGCCCTACCCCGATCCAAAAGATAGCAGCGAAAAATATCGCAACGAAAAGACCGCGGTAGAAGCCGCGCCGCGTCGCGCCGGGCACTCGTGCCTGCGTCGTTTGCGAGCTAGGTCGTGTCTTGATGGTGGTCTCCCGGTCGGGTCACTCCATTATGAGACGTACGACATAGTTTTATCACCGGGTCGGCGGGACTAGTTAGTTGGCCGTGCTTAGTTGGCCGCGGTTAGTGGGCTGACAAGCGTTTGGCCACGAACCCGCCGAACCGGGCCGGCCGGGTGGTTGGCCCCACCAGGGCCCGACTGATCTCGAACGGCGGAGTCTCGTGGCTCACCCGACCACCCCAGGTGGTGACCGCATAGGAGTATCCAGCATCGGCGACTTCGGTCAAAGTCGTTGAGTCATAGTCATTTTGGGTACCGTTCGGGTAGGCCAGTACGCGAGCGTCGACGCCGAGGCGGTCGTTGAGCTGCCGCTTGGATTCAGTGAGATTGAATCGCTGGCCGGCGCGTGACTCGCGGGCGAGAATCGGATGTTCCATGGTGTGTGACCCGACGGTGAAACCCGCGCCGGGCAGTTCTCGCGCGGAGTCCCAGTCCAGGAAGAGTTCGTCGGCGTCGTAGGTGCCGCGCGGAGCGAGTTCAGCCACCAGGTCATCAATGACCTTGACGCGTTCAACGTGTGTAAGCGACTTGACGTCTTCCTCGACCCTTCGCTGTGCGGCCAACCGCGACCCGTCGTCGATGGCAAGGGACAGGGTTTCGCCGCGGTATTGCAACGACCGCGCCGATGTCGTCCCGAACACCCACCCCAGACGCTCCCACCAGGCGTCAACGCTTCGGTCGAGTAGGCCGGGGACCAAAAAGATGGTGGCGGGCATCGCGAATCGACGAAGGGCTGTCGCGGCGAGAGTTAAGTTGTCGCGATATCCGTCGTCGAAGGTGAGCGCCACGGCGCGCGGCGGAAGGCTGCCGCCCGACGCGAGCGTGTCCAAGGCCTCGGTCAAGTCGACGACGTTGGTGAACCTGTCCAAAATCTGAAGATGCCGAGTGAATCTCCGCAATCCGATCCCAGGTGCGGCGGGCCAGCACCACGTGCTTTCGACATTGTGAAATCCGAGAACGAGAAGCCGATTTCCCACGCCTGGCTGTCGATGATCCCCCGATTTACTGCTAGACATATCGGACACCCTATCGCTCTGCGATCGCTCACCGGATACCGGTCTCGGCGCTCATTGCGTCCGCTCTAGAAATGTTAGCGTTTAATAGTGCAAAGGCGAGTACGGGTGTTGGGCGTTGACTTTGTGGACCAAACGATGGAGTCCGCGATCGAGGAACTAGCCCGAGCGGCGTGCGCTGAAGATGAGGTACGCAGCGTCGTCTTTCCCAATGCGGCCACGCTGAATCTGGCGAGCGAGGATCCCACGTACCGGGATGTGCTCAATTCGATGGATTTCGTATATGCCGACGGAACTGGCGTGCGGTGGGCAGCGCGGATGCGCGGCGTCACGCTACAGGCCAATCTGAACGGCACCGACGTGATACCGGCCCTGCTAGCGAGTGCCGGAGCGCTACGGGTGTATCTCCTGGGCAGCACCGAGGACGTCAATCAGGCGGCCGCGCAGGCCATTGCCCGCGACTATCCGGACGTCGACGTCGTCGGCCGTCAGCACGGGTTCTTTGACCACGACAATCCAGCCGACGTAATCGCCGACATTCGGCGTGCCGCTCCGCAGGTACTGCTGGTGGGATTCGGAAATCCGTTGCAGGAGAGATGGATCGCCGAGAATCGCGCGGCGCTGACGGTGCCCCTGATCGCCGGCGTCGGCGGACTGTTCGGCTTCTGGGCGGGAACCCGAACGCGGGCGTCGGGAGTCACGCGGTCGCTCGGAATGGAGTGGGTCGACATTTTGGTTCGCGAGCCGCACAAGGCGCGCCGATACCTGGCTGGCAATCCTCGGTTTCTGGCCCGCGCTGCGCGGATGCGTCGACGCGATCTAGCGGGGTAAGCACGGCGCAAACAGGCCGTCGCTGGCCAGCTAGCGCCGGGCCAGCATGTTCTGCCAGACGTCCAGTAGGTTCGCGTGCCAATTCTCGACGCTGTATTCGGCGGCGGTCGCCACGGCCGCGCTCGACAGTTCGGTGGTGCGGTGTGGTGCCTGAACGATGTCGGTGATTGCGCTGGCAATCTCGTCGGCGTCGCCGGGTGTCACCAGGTAACCGTTGGCCCCCGACGTCACCACGTCCGCGATGGCACCAACCGGGGTGACAACGGGGACCAGGCCGGCGGCCATTGCCTCCAGCAGTGCCATCGGGAGACCTTCGTCGTAGCTTGGCAGCAGGAAGAAGGTGGCGCGGGCGAGTAGTTCATCGCGTTCGGCCGGTCCCACCCAATCGCGGATTTCGATGCAGTCGAGATCCGCTGCCGCCGCGCGTGCCTGAGCGACCTCGCCGTCACCGGCGAGCACGATGTGAATCCGCGCCTGTGTTGCCTCATCAAGTAGCCGCACGGCGTCAATGACCGCATAGGTGCCCTTGCGGTGGCCCAGTCGTCCGAGACCCACCCCGACGATCGGCCCCTGCGGATCGGGAGCAGTCACCGTCGTCGAAGGCGTGGGATTGTGCAGAACCTGCACGCGCGTCGGCTCGAGTTCCAATACCTCGGTGTACTCGACGGCCAGGTCGATGCCGAGAATCAACCACCGGTCGGCGCCAGACAAGGCCGACCGCACCGCTCGTTGCATCGTGCGGCTGGTTCCGCGGTACCAGGCGGCGAAGTTGTAGCTGTGGGCGTGGATGACAACCGGAACACGACGCAGGCGGGCAGCGAAGATCGGCAGCGACTTACGGAGGATGGAACCGCCATGCGAAAGGTGTACGTGCAGAAGGTCGGCGCGACCGAGGGCAATGTGGAGCGTCGCGCGCAGCATCCCGACCACCCCGGCGAGCTGTTTTCGCGGTACGGGAAGGTCGAGATACGTTGGTATCACGGTGAATTCAACGGGAGTCGACGAAGACTCGCCGATACTCATCATCTCCGTCATCACCGTCGCCATGCCGCCGCGACTGACCGGTGAAGCCGGACCGGGACCGATCGCGAGGATGCGCAGCGGTGGTTGCGCGGAAGTTTCACTCATCGAATGTCCTCCGCCTCAATCAATCTGGGCTTATTCAATCTGGCCCCACTCAATCTGGCCCCACTCAATCTGGCCCCACTCAATCGGTCGGTGTCCAGAACGTCGGACAGTATTGACCGAAGCGCCCTCACTGAGACGTCGACGGCGTAGCTGTCGCGATAGTGTTGCGCCGCACTCGCGCCGAGCGCCGCCGCGCGTTTCGCGTCGGCCAGGAGGTCGAACGTGGCGGCGAGACCAACCGCGTCGTCGGGTTCGACGGGCGGCGGAGCGGTCGGCTGAAACTCGGGCAGCGCGCCCCGAGTCGAAACAATGGGAGCCACGCCGAGTTGCATCGACAGCACCTGCACTCCGCTCTGGGTAGCGATCCGATAGTGGGCGACCGACCCCTTGGCATTGCGTAGCGGAGTGAGGACATCTTCATAGTCGTAGGCGCCGCCGTTCCACCACGCGGACGCGGGCAAGACGGGCGGCTGCGCAGCCGAACCGAACAGTCGCAACTGGTCGCCGCGATACCCCGGACCGTCGACGTGACGTTGCCACGCGTCAAAAACGACGGGCAGATTCTTGTACTCGTTGAGTCGCCCGATCAGCACAAAGTCCCTGCGCTCGTTCTCCGACGCCGGCGCCTGAACGACACTGTCGGGTAGGTCGCTGGTCAGCGGCGCGACGACGACGGAACCGGCGCGTCGGCCGGGTCGGACGCGGTCGGCGACGTAGTCGCTGAAGCACACGGTGCGCGGCGCCGATTCACCCCAGTTGTCGAACAGTCGTTGCTCCCAGCGGGGCCGCATTTCGTCGGTTCCGTGTGGCTGATCGTCGTGGATGAAATGGACGCGCGGCGCGAGCGCGCCCAGAGCTAGCCATCGGGGGTCGCGCACCATCTCGGTGATGACGACGTCGGGCTTGAACTTGCGGGCTTGTTGGTACACCCGAGCAAAGTCGGGCCACGTGCGCAGCGTCTTCGGTCGAGGGTCGGTGACGATCTCCCACTCGACTGGCTCGGCGGGCTGCGGATGCTGCTCGGACGTGATCAGCAAGACCTCGTCACCGTCGGCGCGCAATTGTTCCGCGTAGATTCGCGCCAGCGGGCGCAACCACGGCGATAGCCACAGAACTCGCATCAGAACACCTCCGCGATCGCCGCTTCGTATGCGTCGACCATCGCGTCGACGGTGTAGTGCTCGGCCATCCGCGCCCGCCCGGCAGCGCCCATCGCAGGCAGACCCGACGGATCCGACAGCACCGTCGTCAGCGCGTTGGCCCACGCGTCGACGGTCGGCTCGGGTACGAGGTAGCCGGCCGTTGCGGAAACTTCGCCCGTTGTTGGGTCCGCGACGTCGGAGTCCAGGATGTCGGGTACCGAACAAACATCGGTCGCCATGACCGGGATGCCACGAGCCATTGCCTCCAAAAGCACCAGGGGGAAAGCTTCGGTTCCGCTTGGCCCGCAAAGCAAGTCGACTTCCGCAAGCGCGTGATCGGGGCCGGGTGACCATCCGCGCCAGCGCACCCGGTCGAGCACCGACGCGGGCGTCAACGCTTCCAATCGCTCGCGGTCGGGACCGTCGCCGAAGATATCTAGCGTCCAATCGAGGGACTCGGGCACCTGAGCCAACGCGGCGGTCAAGATATGCGGGTTCTTCAGCTCGACGATGCGAGCGAGCATCGCTAGCCGAATCGTTCCGCTGCTACGAACCTGTGCCGGGGCTATCGTGGGCAGCTCGTCGGTCCCGACGACGCCGTTCGGAGCGATGAAATGTCGGTCGCCGAGCGACTGAAACTTGGTTAATCCCCGCCAATGCGCAGGGGAGAGTGCGACGAAACCGTCGGCGCGACTCATTGCCCGTGCCAACGGCGCCGCGTAGGTGGGTTCGTCGGTCTTGGGATACCAGTGCGCAGCGGCAAGCCAGCGACGATTGCGATGTCCCGCGCGCCACACGGTTCCGAAGCCGGTTTCGGTATTGGTGTCACCGGTGATGGCGACCGATGGCCCGTCGGGGAGGTCGATCATCGGGGCCCACCATGGTTGGCGAACCAACCGTACGTCGTGGCTGATGTCGGAGACCAGCGGGCCGAACCGCTGCATGCAGGTGATCGTCACCGGATAGCCGCGCCGGGAAAGTTCGTTGGCCAAGACAACGTGATGGCGCTCGGCGCCTCCGTAATTGAGGCGGTTGGTGGTGATGATGACTGCCGGTTTGTCGGTGGGGTAGGTCGCGGCAAGTGCGGCTCGTCGGGTGCGCGCCGACCGTTGGATTCGATCGAGCGCGGATGTCGCGGCGAGGTACACGTCGCCGTGGTGAACGGTCTTGTCGCGTTCGAGATTCAGTGCGACGCCGGCGCGCAACAGGTCCGCGGAACGAAGGCCGGCACGCGGGTCATCGCTGACGGTTCCCTCGCCGTGATGGCTGACACCGGGCTCGTCGGCAGATCACAGTCGCCAGCCGTTGGCGCGCGCCCGACGCTGCCAGTCGGCCTCCTCGCCGTAGAGGAAGTACTCCTCGTCGAAGGTGCCGATTTCGGTCCACGCCGCCCGGTTGATCATCAGGCACGCACCGGTGAGGTAGCCCGAAACTTCTCGCGGCGCCGTCGGATACAGCGACGACAGTGGGGTTGAGCGGAGTTGGGGTGAATACCACGCACGATCTACCAGGGCTCGGACAAGGTTCCCTCGACGATGCGCGACATCCCAGGGGCGAGTGCCCGCTCGTCCCGGTTGAGCGTCGGGGTCAACAATGAGCGGAGCCGCGGCCGCGACCCGCGTGGAGGCGATCAACCGTCGAGTCTCGGCGAGGTCGCTCAGCAGTACGGCATCGGGATTGAGTAGCAGAAAGTACTTGGTTGAGCTGAGCGCGGCAAGCTTGTTGACCGCGGCGGCGAAGCCGAGATTTGCCGATCCAAGATGCCAGTCGATGTCGGGGTGTTCGGCGCTGAAGTCTGCGACGTCGGGGTGGCCGGGACCGGAGTTGTCCCAGACCCGAATCATGATGTCACCCAGATGTTTTCGGGTAGACGCGATCGCCTCCGCAAGCTGATCGACGCTGCGGTAGGCGACGATGAGAACGTCGAAATCGGTCATGACGGCTCGCTGACTGGTATATCGGTGGCTTGTTGATCACTCGCTGGCAAATCGCTGACGTCGCGGTCGCGGAGCGTCGCGGCAATGAGCGATCTATTGACCGGGCCAACTAGAAGGTTCGCAATCAGGTAGGCGACGGCCGCGGCGGGGAGTGAGAAGAGTGGCGAGAAGTTGTGCATCCCCGCGGCAACCGCTGCCGCGATGGCAGTCGGGATGATCAGTCGAAGGACGAAAGCGACTGGCTCGCGGTACAGCTTGCGGTGGTGTAGGCGCCAGCGTGAGCAAGCTAGACCAATCACTTCGGTTGCCACCAGGGCGATGGCCGCACCCTCGGCCCCGAAGCGGGGAATCAACGCGACGTTGGCCACGATATTGAAGACGAGAGTGCAAGCGTTGAGGCGCATGAGGAAATGCTGGTCATGCGCGGCGAACAGCGCTTGGCTTGCGGCGCCATTGAGGAACGTGACGGCCGCGGCAACAAACAGGAGGCCCAACACGGGCGAACCGTCGGCGAAGGTTTCCGAACTGACCAGCGTAATGATCGGACCCGCCAGGATGGGGCCGACCACGGCGAGCGGGAACGCGACGAAGTACATGATCTGCGACGTCCGGGTGATGAAGGCCGCGAAACGCTCCCGGTCGGCCGAAAACAGCGCGGTGGTGGTCGAGAGCAGCGAGGTAAGCAGCAGCTCCGACACCATCGTCACCATGAATGCCATTGAATACGCCAGCCCGTAATGACCGACCTCGGTTGGGGAGGACAGCAGACTGAGCAGCACCCCGTCGATGCGCCAATAGAGCACCGCGATAACCAATACGACGGTGATCGGGAAGCTCTCGATGAGCAGGCTGCGCGTCGCGCGAATGTCGAAGACCGGCCGCACCCCGCCGAGCCGGTATGCCGCGATGGCTTTGATGACCAGGTTGACCGCCGGCGGGACCAACTGCACGACCGCGAACCAGATCAGGGGTGCGTCGAGGGCCACCAGGGCGACAGTGAGCGCCATCGAGAGCACTCGACCACCGAAGTCGGCAAGCGCGACGGCGCCGAAGCGCATGTGCACCTTGAACAGTGGGTCAAACGAGGAATACAGCGTGGTCAGCGTGATCGATCCGACAATGATGAAGAGCATCTTCACCACTTCGGGATTGTCGTGATAGATCACCACGCCGACAATCAGCGTGATCACCGTCAGGGGAATCGACCAAAAGATCGCAAACCCGAGACTGACTTGAACGAGCCGTTCGATACTTGGCCGTTCGGTGAGCTGGGAGTCGGTGACCCGACGCACCGCGACTTCGCCGATACCGAGTTCGGTCAGTGCGGTCCACAGCGTCACGAACATAACCGCCGCGGTGAGGTAGCCGTAGTTCTCCGGACCAAGGTGGCGGGTGGTCAGAGCGACCGTCACGAGAGACGCCACCGTGCCAAGGAGGCGGCCGCCTAGTTGCAGGCCGAATGCGCGAGAGATCCGGTCGGCGGAGTGGCCGACCGGTGTTGCGTCGGTGCTCACCGGACCATCGCCACCGCTACGTCGGGGAGGAAGTCTCCGCCCGAACTACCTTTACCGACACCGCAGGAACCATCGGAGGTTCCCGGAGCTTTCACCCAGAGGTGTGCGTCGAGGCCGAGTGCCCCGCCCGCGGGGCGAGGCGTCGGGGCATGGCCGATTCGACGGCCGGGCGGATTGCACCAGGTGTCGTTGTCCCAGTTCGGATTCCCGTTGCGGCTGGTATCGACGACATAGCGGGGGTTGCTGATCCCGAAGCTGGCCAGTGTTGCGCGGATCTGTTGCGCGTAGCTCGTAATCGCGGGTTCGGGAGCGAAGGAACTCACGTTGACGGCGTAACCCACCCGCGACGACGCGCCCGCTCCGCGAAGGAGCTGAGCCATCCGGCCGGGCGTCACCGACCCCGAGGTCGTACCGGCTTCGAGGTACACGTGTGCGCCAGCGTTGCGACTGAGCGTCGCGGCGGCGTAGCGGATCGAGGCGATGCGGTTGTCGAATCCGGCGCGGTTGCCGCGAAACTGTCGATCGGCGAGCCACAAACCGTCGGGTTCGACAATCACGATGGCGTCGGAGTTGCCGATCGTTGCGGCGATGCGGTCAACCCAGGTGCGGTAGCCGGCGGCCGTGACACCGTGAGTAGGGCCGGTCAGGCCGTCGTCGCGACCGGGAATGTTGTAGAGCGTGATGATCGGCGTCGTACGTGTCTTGCGTGCGAGACGCAGAAGGTCGGTGAGGTTAGGAATATCTCGACTTCCGCCGGTGAGCCACAACGAGTCTGGTTTGCTGCCTAACGCGGCGCGCAACGTCGCGCTTCGCGGATCGCGCGGATGATGCGCCAACCACACGCGTGTTTGGCTGTTCGGCGAGACGGTAAAGCCGGTCGCCGGCAGCGGCCGCTGTGGTGTACTCGCCTGAATTGGACTGACTGGAAGGCTGTAGACGGGCGCTGCCGTGAGTGCACTACAGCTGGTCGCCGCCAGGAGGCTCGCAGTCAATACGCATACCATCGTCCCCGGTTTCAATTCAGATCGTCTCCTGCATCTTGAATCCGAAGTCGTTGCTGATGCACATAATCGGACCACAGTTGATCGGAGATACCGATTCGTATGTGCAAGAAACGTAATAGGGGACAGCAAGAATTGTAATCTGTGTGATCTATCGCTCTGACCTGCGATCTCGCCGTCGTCAAACATGCCATTTAGGATAGTGGTGCGCCCATTTGTGGGCAGCGTTCTAGGTCACACCTTCTTTGTGACCTTGATGTGAACCGCGTAGCCGTATCGGAGTTGTTGAAGTGAATGTGTCCACGACCGTGCGTCGTCACCCTGTTGCCGCCCTGGTCGCGGCAATATTCGTGCTAGTTCTCACGATCGGGGGTGCACTGATTGGTGCGGGTCGCACTGAGCCGAGCTACCAATCCGACGGCATCATGCTGATCATCCCGCCGGGTGCCGGGAGCGATGTCGCGACCAACAACCCGTTTGTGAACCTCGATCAGAACCTGTCGCAGCTGGCTCAGGCGATCAGCACGCGGATGTCGGCGCCGGATGTGGTGACCGACTTGAAGCAGCGCGCACCATCGGTTACCGACTACACCGCTGCCGTTCGCTACGACAATGCCGTCGTCAACTCGATGCCGACGTCGCAAGTCCAGTTCACCGTGACGGGCACCAACGCTCAGGTCGTCCGCGACGCCGTGCGACAACTCATGGTCGAGGCCGATGACGCACTCAAGCAGATGCAGGTGCATTCCGGGGTTACCGCGCGCACCCTCGCCGATTCGGTGCAGTTGGTGGCGCCGACCGAACCAACAAGAATGCCAGTGTCGGGCGCACGCGCGGCCGGAATGTGGGCTATCGCCGGCCTGCTACTTTCGCTCGCCATCCTGGCTGCCGTTGGCGCGGCTCTGCGGTTCTTCGCGACGCGCGACGCTACCGAGGCTGATACCACCGAGGCTGATACCACCGAGTCCGAAACCACCGAGTCCGAAACCACCGTGCTCGAAACCGCCGAAGATCAGTGACGTCACTTTCCGCCCGAGCCGATCAACACTGGAGAACATTTCGCGCTTGGGTCCGTGACCCCGAGCATCTCGGTGCATTGGTCATCGCGATTTCCGGCGGCATGCTGCTGGCGATGCGTCAGGGCTATCGCGTTCCGCTGACCACCGGTATGCCTCCGGCCCGGTTCGCAGCATGCGTCGGGCTGCTGGTCTTGATCGTCGGGGTGTTGGCGGGCCGCGACTATTGGTTGCGTGCGATCCGTCGGGTGCCGCTACTTCCGACGGCCGCCGCATTTGGTGTGGCGGGCACCATCTTTCTGTCGGCGGCCTATGCCACCACCGGTTCGATGGGTGACACTCCGCTGACGCTCAGTGGCTACGCGGTCCGCGACGCCCTGACTGCCTTGGCAGCATTCCTCGTCATCATTACCGTTGTCACGACGCGCGAGTCGATCGTCCTCGTGCTGCGGGGGTTGGTGGTCGGTGCGTCGATCAGTTCGCTCGCCGGTCTAGTTGCCGTTGCCACCGGACGCGACATCGCACCGATGATTACACTTCCCGGCTTGAAGTACGCCGACGACCAACTGGTGACGAACCTGATGCGCGATGGCGTTGTGCGCCCACAAGGCAGCGCCGGACATCCGCTGGAACTGAGCTCGGTACTAACCATCCTGACCCCGATCGCCGTGGTTCTTACGTTTGAGGCTCTTCGACGCGGCGCTCGATGGTGGCCGTGGGCCGCTGCGACGGCGGTACTCGTCATGGGAGCGGCCGCGACCGTGTCTCGCTCGGCGTTGGTTGGCTTTGCGGTGGCGCTCGTCGTCTTCGCCGCGTTCTGGCCTCTTCGACGTACGGGGCGGATCGTGGTGGGCGGTGTGGTGGTGGTGTTTGCGCTGTGGCTGGCAAACGTTCCAATGCTCCGGTCACTGATCGGCGTTGTCACCGGTGGATCGAAGGACGCGTCGTTGCAGTCGCGCTCCATCGGTCGCGATTACGTCGCCCAAGAATTCGGGAAACACATGTCGCTCGGACAGGGCGCCGGAACTTACGACGTTCGCGTTCAGCCGGTACTCGACAACGACTATTTGGCACAGCTGATGCAGGTCGGGTTGATCGGAATTGCGGCACTGATCCTGTTCTACCTATCGGGTGCGCTGTCGGCGCTGACCGTGGCAATCCGGGTACGCAGGAGTGGCGACGCGCTGGGCGAGATCGCGCCCGGCTTGCTGGCATCGGTGCTCATTGTGATGGTCATCGGCACGATCCTCGATATCGGCGGATTTGCCCAGGTGTCAATGCTTTCGACGGTGCTCGTTGCGCTGTCGGTGTGCCTATTGCGAGCTGCGGCGTCGGAGGGCGAGTCAGTCGCACTCAGCGACGACGACAGCCATCGCGTGACAACTGCTGTGTGACATCGATAGCGAGACCGCTCGCCAGCCGCGTGCCGCGGCAAGCTCGGCCATGTCGTCGTGCAACGCGATCTTCGGCTGACCGCCGGAGCCGACAACTTCAATCTGCGTTGGCGGCGTCGGATCGTCGACGATGGCTAACGCCTTGATGACCGCTTCCTTGGCGGCAAAGCGAGCCGCGAGCCGTTCGATACGTTGGGGCCCTTGGCATTCACCGACTTCCGCGGGGGTGTAGACGCGCCGGAGGAACCGGTCACCGAATGCGGCGATCGACTCCTCGATTTCCGATAGGGCCACTACGTCGCAACCGACCGCAATCGTCATTGGCTGACTCGATCCGAGTTACCGGCGATCGGGGTACCGGTGATCGAGGTGGCAGCGTCGACCGACGACACCAGCACTCGGGGTGCCGCCGCTGTGTCGGCCACTCGGCGCAACGTCGGTTCGTACGGGAGCCCGGCGATGAGTGGAAAGTAGTCGTCGTCGGCCACCCAATCCGCCGCGTCCCCATTCGCTACTTCAACGTGGACGTAGCGCAGGGTCGCAGAGCTGACGACTCGCAGCTTCCAGGTGTCGTTATCGACGGCAGTCAGCGCGGCGTCGATGTGCGCGGCGACCGGGGACGTTGGCGGCGTGAGCACGACGACGTCGCGGGATACAAGGGTGCCGTCGGATCCGACGAGGCGAACTTCGACCGCGTCCGAGCGTGGTGGGCCGAAGCGGTATGCCGCCGACAGATCCGCGAACTCGCCGGTCAGGTCGGCGTCGAACATCGTCAGCGACGAATGCGGTGCGACGTCGATGGACTGACTGGCGAGTGGCGTTGAGCTGCCGGCGATGTGCAACTCGACGGTGGCACGCAACGGTTGAGGGCCGTCGTGATGCACGTCGATCCGCAAACCGGACAGCCCGGCGTCGGCGATGGTGATCGCGGTGGTGGCCCACAGTCGGCCAAGGACAGCCAGTGGTGCCTTGGGGGCTCCGTCGTGGGCGAGTAGGCCCCAACCGGCGCCGGGCATCAGGTCGATGCCGCCCAGCGTCAACGCCCCCGCGCAGCGCGAATCTCGTTGTCGCCAAAAGCGGTAGCACTGACCCATAGCTTCAGCGACCGCCATTCGGCCAAGCAACAGGTACCGGGCCGGGTCGACGCGGCGGATATTCAGCGGATCGACACCGAACACTTCGCGGACGTAGTGATCGCGAATGTCCTCGAAATCCCACGATGCGGTCCGGTCGCGCGGAACACCGGCTTTCCACCGGGGGTGGTGGCCGACGGCACTCAGTGAGCCGAAGTCGCGTTCGATCGCAGCGTCGGAGGGTGGGATGGCAAACGCTAGTGACTCGGCGGCAAACCGAACTCCCGCGGTACGAACATCGTCGATCCGACGCTGATAGCCGCCGACCCCGAACCAGTGAGCCACTCCGACGTCGGGTCGGATCGCGAGCCCGCGAGACGACCACGGGCTGCTCGGCACGTATGCGGCCGAACTCATTGCCGAGACGGTGTCGGGCAGCAGTTCGGTCAGCAACGGCATGCTTCGACGCTCCGGCGCGACGCCGAACATTTCGGGCTGCTGAATTGTTTCGCTACCGCCGCTGATGACGGCGACGGCCGGGTTGCCACTCAGCAGCGCGAGTAGGTGCGCTACCTCGGTGGCGATCAGCTCGCCAACCTCGTCGGGCGGGTCGAACGTGGCTTGCATCGCGTCCTGCCAGACGAGCAGGCCATGTTCGGCACACAGCTGGTAGAACTCGGGCTGCTCGTAGGTAAGGCCTCCGACGACGCGCAGCATCGTGGCACCGGCGTCGGCGAAGGAGGCGATCCGGTCGGACAGGATCGCCGAGTCGACGGTCAATCCCACCGGATCCGGTGGCGCCCAGGTGGTTCCGCGGACGAATATCTCGACATCGTTGACGCTAAGGGTGAACCCACCGTCGGAGGTGTCGACGGTTGTCGTGGCGAAGCCGACGCTACGACTAGTGAGTACTTGGTCGCCGACCAGCAGTTGGAGTCGGTAGAGCGATTGCTCGCCATAACCGCGTGGCCACCAGAGTTCAGGGTCGGCGATCGACAGCGTCGCCGAGATGGCACCATCCCGACAACGCAACGTCTCGTCGACGATTTTCGCTCCGGCAGGGTCGTGAACGACGCATCGTACGTCGTCGGCTCCGACGATCCGTGCGGTCAATGACATCTGACCGTCAACGGCGGTGATCCGGATATCGTCAGCCCGACACGCGTCGAGCTCAACGGGCCGCCACAGTCCGACCGGCGCCGGGAGGACGTCGCCGCCGTACACCGGCGCACGACCAAGCAGTGTCGTACGCGCCCAGCGCAATCCTTGGCTGGCCACCAAGGTTGAACGCCATCGGCCGCGGCCTCGACGAGTCCGCAACCAGCTATTGAGCGACGCGCAGTGGATATGCACGTCGTGTACGCCCGCGTCGAGTTCAACACGGACGGGTAAGAACATCGACGCAACCTCGACCGCTGGTTCACCATCGATGAAAACCGTTGCGGGAAAAGTGATTCCATCGAAGGAGAGCACCGAGTCGGCGGCGCAGTCGGCGGTCGCGTGATACCACCAGTCGTAGTCGTCGGGATCGCTTTCGTTGGGGTCGCTGTGGACCCACGGCGATCCGGCAAGCAGTGCGCCGACGGTGGTTGGCGCGGCGATTGGATGCGTGGCGCCGGGTGTCGCAGCGAGGTCCGTGGGGGTTGTGCATTCACCCGCGGATCGTCGGCTAAGCGTCCAATTGCGAAGGGCGGCAGGCATGGTCAGCTGTTCGGCACTGCGCGGTCGAGCTGGTCAATAGCGCGCAGCCACGAATCTGCCAGTGGTGTAAGCAGATCATCGACGTTGACACTGCGTCCGCGCGCGGCGCGGGCCATTTTGAACTGCACCGTCTTGGCCGCGACGGCCGCGGCACGTAGGTCGTCGGCAGCTGAGCTGACGTCGAGATCGTCAGCCGCCAGCCGATCGGCGACATCTGCGGCTACCTCGGCGGTAGCGCCGAATTGACGCAGCGTCGCAAATGACCACAGGTGGAAGGTTTCCATCCCCGCGTCGGGTAGCCAAGTGGTGGCTTCGCGAACCGAATCAGCAAGTCGGGCAGCGGGATTGCCCGGCGCGCGGCGGTCCAGGTGTCGACGAGCGGCCGTCCGCAGTTGCGCCGCGTCAAGTGTTGGCCCGGGGTCCTCGCCGACGCGGCGGACCTGTTCCACGTAGGGCGGCAGCTCGGGAACGGCGAAAATTCCGTCAAAGTCATCGGCGGCCAGCTCGAAGATGCCCGCGTTGTGCACGTAGGTCATGGTCCGCGCGGCCGCGTCAACGGCGGTCGGCACAATCGTCGTCTTCACATGGTTGGCGCGGTAGTCGGTGCCGGCGGTATCGGGCAGCCACCAACTGTCGACTTCCACCGTGTGCAAGAGTCGGCGCGACGGTCCGCTGAGAACGGTGTCGAGGATCGGACGCCACAGCGTTTCTTCGGCGACGACGAGGCCGTACAGCGCCTGGATGTCCTCCGGGTCGGGCTTCAGGAACGTCCACTGCGTGCCGTCGTGGTCGGCGGCAAGCGAACTTGCGAACGACCCGACCGGATCGTGGCCCAGTCCATGCAGCAATTCGATCCACAGGTCGAGGTAGCAGTTCGTCTCTTGCCAGACGCGTTCGGCGCTATGTGCGGCGTGCGGAATGTGATCCGCGGCACTTATTTCAATAGCGAGTGTGGCACGCCGTTGAAATTGATCGATATTCGAACTCGAGGTAACGGTACTCACGCGGCGTTGTCGACCAGCTTGCTGATTACCGCAGCCAGGTTGTCAATCGAACTGAAGGTGGCTTTCTTCAGGTCCTCGTCTGGGAATTCGATGTCGTAGTCGTCCTCGATGGCGAGCATCACATTCACGCTCGCGTGCGAGGTCAGACCGGCTTCAAACAGGTCAGCCGTGGTTTCGATGGTCGCGGCATCGACGGCAAGCTTGCCGTGCTTGGCCAGGGCATCACGAATCTTTTGGGTATCCATCAACATTCTTTCGTATTTCCGATTATGGATTAATACTCAATCCACTCCACTGCGTACATTAGCAATAACTTGCAGTTCAAGATACCGCAGATTAGCTCAAACAATCGTGAGTGCAAAGCGCTCGGTCGCAGTGACAAACGTAGGAGTATCCGATGGCAAATACACCGCTCGTACAGGTCGCCGAGGGTGCTCCAATCGAATTCGCGGCGACGGTGGCGGTCGCTGCCGAGAACGCCGCGGACGTCGACGCCAAGGGGCGCTTCCCACAGGAGGCCGTGGACGCGATGCGCGACGCGGGGCTGCTGTCGGCGTCGTTGCCGACGGAGCTGGGTGGCCGCGACGCGACCATCACCGAGCTGGGTGCCGTCGCCCGAGCGTTGGGTGCGGCGTGCAGTTCAGCGGGCATGATTTTCGCGATGCACCACACCCAGGCATTGAGTCTGCGCTTTCACGCCAAGTCGGGCCCAATCGCCGACGTCACCCGGCAGATTGCGGAGTCGGAGGCGCTACTCGCGTCGTCGACCACCGAAATTACGACCGGTGGCGACACCGGATCATCGACCTGCGCGGTGGTTCCCGACGGCGACCAGGTGGTCCTGGAGAAGAACGCTCCGGTGATCTCGTACGGGGCGTACGCGGACTACATCTGCACCACGGCCCGACGCTCGCCCGACGCCCAGCCGACCGACCAGGTGCTGGTGGTGTGTTCGCGAGCCGACACCGAACTCACGCAGACGTCGCAGTGGGACACGCTCGGCTTCCGCGGTACCTGCAGTCCTGGCTTCCAACTCGCGACACGTACGGCACCGACGAATGTCGTCCCGGTCTCGTACTCGCTGATCTCGGCGCACACGATGCTCCCGTCGTCGCACACATTGTGGGCCTCGGTATGGCTGGGGATGGCCGACGCTGCCATCGCGAAATGTCGCGCACAGGTTCGTTCGGCGGCCCGACGCAGCAATGGTGCGCCCACCCCGCAGGCGGCGAAGCTCGCGGATCTACTGGTCATCCATCAGCGGTTCGAGTCGGTGGTGGCTACTGAAATCGCCCGATACGAGGAATTCCTCGCCAGCGGCGACGATGAGCCGACGATCGGCTTCGCCATCGCGATGAACAATCTCAAGCTCGATGCGTCGCTGGCGGTCGTTGAGGTGGTGGCCGGAGCGCTCGCCATCTGCGGTATCAACGGCTATCGCGAGGACCACGCGGCGTCGATGGGTCGCCTGCTGCGTGACTCGTACGGACCGCAGGTCATGGTGTCCAACGACCGCATCCGAGCAAGCAATGCGCAGTTGGTGCTTGCGTACCGACCCGGCAGCTGACGCGGTCGGCCCACCGGAATTCTGCAACTCGAACTTCCCCCAAGTCTTACGAACAGGTCAGGTCAATGACGCAAGCCAATGTTTCCGATGCCGCTGAGCTCGATACTCAAGCTGAGCTCGAGCGATTGCGCCGTGAATTCGGCACGCAGCTGATTGATGCCGGCCTGCTGATTCCCACCGGGATCGATGGCCTGTACGGCCGAAGCGGCGAGTTTGAAGCCATCATCGACGGCATCGACTCCGTGGTTGCGGCGCAGGCGGCGTCGGCCTACGACGTTGCCCCCCGTGTGATGCGGTTTCCACCGGTGTTTCCCCGCACGAACTTCGAAAAGACGGACTACATCGCGTCGTTTCCGAACCTGACCGGCGCGATCTCAACCTTCACCGGCGACAACAAGGCCCACCGAGCGTTGCTGGCCGATCGGGAAGACGGTGTCGACTGGGATGGTCACCTGGTCTCGGCCGGAACGATGCTGGTGTCCGCGGCCTGCCATCCGACGTACGCCGGACTTTCGGGTGTCCTCGAGGAACCAGTTCTGCTCGACGTCTATGGCTTCTGCTTCCGCCACGAGCCGTCCGAGGATCCGGCTCGGATGCAGGCCTTCCGGATGCATGAATACGTTTACGTCGGAACCGCCGAGGGTGCACGCGCGCACCGCGATGCCTGGGTTCAGCGCGGTATGGCCGTGCTCGACGCGCTAGGACTCGACGCTACCGCCGTCGCCGCCAACGACCCGTTCTTCGGGCGGGCCGGCCGGATGCTCGTGGCAAACCAGCTGTCGGAGGATCTCAAAACAGAGTTGGTCGTTCCGCTGTACGGCGGCCTCGGTGAGCCGACGGCCATCGTGTCGGCCAATTGCCACCAGGAACACTTCGGCGAGAACTTCGCCATCACCACCGCCGACGGGGAAGTGGCGCACAGCGCCTGCGTCGGTTTCGGCATGGAACGCATCGCGTTGGCGATGCTGCGCACACATGGACTGTCGAGGAAAGATTGGCCCGCGTCAGTCCTTGCGGCGGTTGGCCTCTCAGCGTCGTGAACGTCGAGGTTGTCAGCACACTGACGTACTTCGGTCCCGAATCAGCCGCACAGTTCGGGGTATTGACCACGCCGGTCGATTCGACGGTCCGAGGTGGTGTCGTGGTCTGCGGCTCGCTTGGCAAAGAACAGGCGGAGACCACACGCTGGCTGAAGCTCTTCGCCGAGCGGCTGGCCGCGCGCGGGTTTGCCGTTCTTCGATTCGACTATCCGAATACCGGTGAGTCAGCTGGCCCGCAAGACGTCCCCGACGCGGTTCAGCGCTGGACCGACGGTATCGCCGTCGCTGTTGAATACTTGCGAGCCAGCGGTGTCGGTCACGTGGTGGCCGTCGGGCACCGGATGGGTGCGCTACTTCTATCGCAGGTGAATAGTTCGGGCGTCGACAGAGCGGTGGCCTGGGACCCGACTATCAGTGGGCGACACTACCTGCGGTCGAAGACCGTCCTCTACAACATGGTCAGCGAAGTGTCCGACGAGGTCGCGCAACGGTTACCCGCGGACGCAATACCGCCGATCTCCGACGACCGCGTGCAGCTGGCCGGCCAGTCCCTGAGCGCTGAGGCGGCGCAAGAACTACGTTCACTGCGCTTGGTGCCAGGGGCATTCGGTGCCACCCCGACGTTGCTACTCAGCACCGACCCCGCCGTCGCGTCGGACTTCAGCGGCCCGTCGTGCCATGTGATGACGCTCGATGACCAGGAACCGTTTGTGTCGCCGAGCCATCCGGCGTTGCTGGAGTTTCCTGAGCGCGACATCGCCGCCGTCGTTGAATGGATTAGCTCGCAATCGCCAACCGAGCGCCACCCGATCGATCCGATCATCCGTACATCGGCCGTGGTGGGTCAGACCGCTGCCGGTGAGGAGATCCGCACCGAGGTCTATCGCACCGAATCGGGTGTAACGGTGTGGGACACGGCCATCGATCATCACGTGACTCACCGCGAGGTGTTCGTGGCCCATTCGCTCGGACAGTACGTGCGGTCCGGGCCGGGACGCTTGTGGTTCACCGTCGCGTTGTCCGTTGCCGCACATGGCGGACGGTCGATCCGGTTCGATCGCGCCAGCGTCGGAGAGTCTGGGACCGTTGACCGTGCCGATCGAGAACTCGCGTTGTACACCCGCGACTATGTCGCCGATGGTGTCAGACTCTTCTCCGAACTGACACTGCCTGCCGATGCGCGGATTCTGCACGCGGGCATCTGCGTCGGCTCCTGGATGGCCGCACACGGTGCCACGACGACGGCCAAGGCTCTGCCGGACGCGACGTCGGCGGTTCTGTTGGTGAATCCGTTGATGTGGCGGATGCGGCCGTACCGCAGATTCCGGATCGCCGACTTCGGTGCCGACACGGGTATCGACGGTACGGGTCGCGCCGAAGCTGAGCCGGACAATTCGCTGGCCGCTCGGCTCCGACGCAAAGCGATCTGGATCGGTGGTCGCAGTGGCCCACTGGTCCGACGTCGGGTGCCGCGCAGTTGGTGGCCAGCCGTCGGTCGGCTTCCGTGGATGTCGGTCCCAGACGCGCTACTTGCCGAAATCGCTCAGGCGAACGTCGATGTTGACCTCGTCTTCGCGCCGACCGACTACGCCTACTTTGACGACATGTCGGGTGCCGACGCGACGTTTACCAGCGCAACACGTTTGCGAGGCGTTGCCGTGTCGGCCGCCGGCGACCACACGTCGTACCACTCGGCGATGCATAACGTCATTGCGACAACCGCTCTTGACGCATTGGGCCTCGCACAGATCAAAAGCGCGAGTCACCCGGTAACTCCAGCATCGATGTGACAACATCAAGGTAGTCCTGGGTCCTCGGCGGCCTAACGATTCGTGTCCAGATAGCCGAGCCGAGGAAAGAGGCGATTGGACCGTGACGACCAACGACGCGGCGCTCGACGCCATTACGTGTGCCGTTGTGGTCGCGCAGCCGCAGGGGCGGGTCACCTACGCGAACTCCGCTGCGCGCAGACTTCTCGGCTGGACTGATACCGACGTAGCCAGCGCTGACCTTACAAACCTGCCCATCGCGTTCGACGGACACCAGGGAGTAGCAGCCACCCTGGCGTCGGGCTCGGAGTTGGTCAATATCCCGGTCACGCTCGGCGACGGCGACGAGAAGCGATGGCTGCGGTGCAACCTCCGCCACCAAACCGCCGCGCACTCGGCAGTTGTGCTGTCGTTGGACGACGTGACCAACGAGCACATCAAAGAAGCGCAGCTGACGTGGGAAGTGCAGCACGACTATCTGACGGACCTGCGCAATTCGCGGGGTTTCACAATGGAATTGGGACGACTTACCGCCCAAGCGGCACAGTCTGGTGGTCGGCTAGCGACGATCCTCGTCTCGATTAGCGGATTCATGCTCACGAATGATTCGGCGGAAGACGAACGGCGCGGGTGGCAGCTGCCGCGAGAATTGGGACGTCGTATTGAGGCGGCCATCCCTGCGGGCGTCGTGGCGCGCATTGGCCTCGTCGACTTTGGCATTGTGCTTCCGCTGGAATCAACGTCGGACGCGATGGTCGACGCCGAGGTGGATTCAACCGTCAAGCGTATGGCGCGCTGCGTTGCGGAACCGGATCATGACGAACCGCACGATGACGACTGCGATCGGCAGCGGCTCCAACTCAATTTGCGGATCGGCGTTGCCGTTAGTGACGGTGAGGCGTCGACGACCGTGGGGTCGCAGATGCGCGATGCCACCATCGCGCTCAACCGGAGCCACGCGGGCGTCGGTGGGCAATACGCGATGTTCGAGCAGCGGTTCCTCACCGACCTGAGGCGAAGCCAGCGCATTGAGCATGAGTTACGACGAGCATTGCGACGTGACCCCGGCCAGGTGTCGGTCGTCTATCAGACGATGGTTCGGCTGTCCGACCGCCAACCGGTTGCCGTCGAGGCGCTTGCGCGTTGGCACCATCCCGAGCTCGGCTGCGTCGCACCCGATGTCTTCATCCGGGTCGCCGAGCAAACCGATCTGATCGCCGAAGTTGGTAGACATATTCGTCGGTGTGCGATAGAGGAGCTAGCCACCCGTCCCGACCTTGCCGGTCTTACGTTGGGCCTCAACGTTTCTCGTCGCGAACTCAGTGATCCCAGCATCGTCGAATCGGTGGCAGCAGATGTTCGCGACGCCGGGTTGGCGCCCGGTCAGGTGTGTATCGAGCTGACCGAACGTGCCTTTGGAAACCCCGACGCGTCACCGGTCGAAATCGTCGGGGCGTTCCGATCTCGGGGCTTCTTGGTTGCGATGGACGACTTGGGGACGGGCGTCTCGGCGTTGAGCCAGCTCGTCTCATTGCCGCTGTCGGGTGTGAAGATCCCAAAGCCGTTCATCGAAGCGCTAGGCGTTCGGGATGGAGCTGAACCGGTGTTGGCGAGCATCGTCGCGATTGCCCATGCCAGTGGCTTGGAAGTTGTGGCCGAGGGGGTGGAGACCGAATACCAACATTGGGCTATTCAGGCGGCCGGCGTCGATATCGGGCAGGGTTTCTATTACGCAAAACCCGCCAGCATCGCCGAGGTGGGCGCTCGCTTGCCGAGCTAATACGCTCCGTCGCTGGAAATGACCGCCTTGAACGTCTTCATCAGGATGTACATGTCGAGCAGGATCGACCAGTTCTCGACGTAATAGAGGTCGAGATTGATCGACTCATCCCAGGAAAGGTCGGAACGTCCGCTGACTTGCCACAATCCGGTCAACCCGGGGCGGACCAACATCCGACGTTCGCTCTCGTTGGTGTACAGCGCCACTTCCTGTTCCAAATGCGGGCGAGGGCCGACCAGGCTCATGTGGCCAGCGAGGACGTTGAACAGCTGGGGCAACTCGTCGAGCGAGTAGCGGCGAATGATCTTGCCTACCGAGGTGATCCGCGGGTCGTCGCGCATCTTGAATAGCGGTCCAGCGGCTTCATTCTGCGCAGCCAGGTCAGCTTTGCGTTTGTCCGCGCCCACAGACATCGAGCGGAACTTCATCATCGGGAAGGCGGCACCGCCCGCGCCAATACGGTCGGCGGTGTAGAAGACGGGCCCGCGGCTAGTGAGTTTCACTGCGGCGGCCACCGTCAACAACACCGGTGCGAGGAAGAACAGCAGGCAGATCGCCATTGTCCGATCGAACGTTGTCTTCGTGATCGACGCGGTCTTGCGGTATTGCGGGCGCTCCACGTGGATCAGGGGCGGGCCGGTAGTACTGCTGCTGACGCGTAGCCGGTTGTCAGCGATGTCCAGTAGGCCGGGAGCCAACACCAGCCGAGTGTCAGTGCCGTCCAGTTGCCAGGTCAATTCCTTCAGACGCCCGCTGTCGAGCGCCTCCGACGCCGTGACGGCCACGACGTCGGCACCGGTTGTCCGCACCGCCTCTACCAGCTGGGTTTCGTCGCCGAGGATGGGAATGTTGACCGTCGAGAGTTCCAGCAGCGCATTGGGTGCACCACGGTAGCCAGGTATGCACGCCCCAACGATTTCGAGTCCGGCGTTGTGATCCCGGCTCAGGCTTTCGGCAAGTGCGACGGTTGCCGAGTCCGCACCGAGAACGATCGTCCGGGTTGTATTGAGGCCGCGCACTCGCTGGCGCCATAGGGCGCGACGCCACACGTACCGCCCAATGTTGATGAGCACAAAGCCCACCACCAGTGCCAGCATCACGTAGATCCGCGCAAACCCTGCCTTGAGCCAGAGTTCGGCCGCCGCGAACATGAAGAATGGAACGATTGACGCGTTGCGGACGCGACGAAACTCGTCGATGCCGGATCCGATGACAAATGGGTCGCGCGACTTGCTGGTTCCAAGCGAGATGTACCAGACAACGCCGAGTACCACGGTCAAGGCCAAACGGGGCATGTCTTGTGGCAGGCCGAACCCGAAGCGGATGATATGTGCGGCGGTCAGCGCGACGAAGATCGCAACCGCGTCGGTGATGGCAATATTGCGGGACAACCGCTGCTGCCACGAGTTGCCCGTACCCACCGACGATGGCTGGTGATCGTTGGGCGCACTCGGTGGGTTGACCGGTCGGTTGGCCGCGGATGGTGCGACATCGCCGGTGGGCAGTGCGCGATCGATCAGTGGGCGCATTGTTGGATTCCTATCCCCCGGCGAGTGGTGAAACTGACAGGTTTGCCAGCACGCATGACATTTACGATCACATTGGTCGGGCGCTAAGGGCAATGGCCGCGATCAGGACGGTCGACCCACTAATCAGTTTTTTGATAGCGCCGCGTAACGAGGTGGCATACCAACAGGTAGATCCGGTGCCGACGGCCCAGAGCCTGCGCGCACCTGACAAGATTGTGAGATGGCTAATAGTCGTAAGCCGTCGCTGGATCAGCTGCGGACGTTCCTCGCTGTTTACCGCAGTGGATCATTTAGCGATGCCGCACGGCAGATCGATGTTTCCCAGCCAACGGTCACCAACCACGTTGGGGCACTGGAACGGTGGTTCGGTGGCCCCCTGTTTGTGCGGACCGCCAACGGCGCTGAGCCGACACCCTTCGCTCACGAAACGGCCGCAACCCTGGGTGATCAACTAGATCGCATCGACCGGTTCCTTTCCGGCGAGGTGGTCCCCGGAAAGCAAGTGCGCTCGGTGAGCATCGGCGGTCCGTTCGACTTCATGACGAGTTGCGTCATTCCCGCACTGGGCGCGGTACCCGGCCTACCGCAACTGTCGGTCCAGTTTGGGAGTTCCGGAAAACTCTTGGAGAGCCTTGAATCCGACAAGTTGGATATTGTCGTTTCGACGATCCGCCCGCGGGACCGCGACATTCGGGCGTGGCCGCTCATCGACGAAGAATTTTGGTTGGTTGGTCCGCCCGGGATGGTCGATCCGAACGCGTCGCTTACCGCGCTGTCGAAGTCGCCAATTGTGGCTTACAACCGCGAACTGGCCATTATTCGACGATTCTGGAATTCGGTTTTCAGCGCCGAGCCGATCTTCGATGCCGCGCTGATTGTGCCGGATCTGGTGGCGGTGAAGGCCGCGGTGCTCAGTGGGTTCGGGATCAGTGTGCTGCCGAGCTACCTTGTTCATCGTGAGGTAGCGCGCGGTGAACTCACCAAACTGTCGGACCCGCTCGAACCGCCGATTAACACCGTGTTCCTATGCGTGCAAGAGTCGGTACTCGGTGCGCGTCGCCAAACCGCATCATTGGCCGAGTTGATCATCAGCCAGGTGAAGGACTATCAGCGTCGCGACGAACTGCGAAGCTAGGCGGTTTGGATGGTGTCCGGGGTGACTAACTGATCGCGGCCGCGTCGTTTTGCCGCATACAGCGCGTGATCGGCCGCAAACCGCAACGCTTTGGCTAGTTCAGGTGTCGACGTCGCACCCGGGTGTTCGCGCGTATGACTGATGCCTGCCGAGACGGTCACGAAAATAGCTGGTGCGGGTGCCGGAATTCGGAGTGCCGTGATGTCCGCGCGAATTTCCGCGGCTCGACGCCGCGCGTGAGCGTCGGTGACATCCGACATGACGACGGCGAACTCCTCACCACCAATTCGTGCGGCGAACTCGCCGGGTTGTTCAGTGGCCTGTGCCAAGCAATGGCCGATCAGCCGCAAGCAATGGTCGCCCGCGGGATGGCCGAACCCGTCGTTGAACCGCTTGAACCAATCGACGTCGAGGTACATGAGCGCGGTGTTGGGGCTAGTGGTCAATGCCGCACTCAGAACTTCGTCGAAGTGGCGACGATTGGGTAGCCCGGTGAGGATATCGGTGCGACTGAGTTGCTCGGCGTGGTGGGCCCGGGCCCACGCGAGTCGCTGCGCCCGCTCGATTCGGTAGGCGAACCGCAGGGTGCCGACGGCCAACGGAATGAATGTCAGCAGCACAACATTGCGAACATCCGACGGCGGCGTCCACAGTAGGTCGGCAGCGTAAACCGCGGCCGTATAGGCCGCCGCCCAACCGGCCACGACCGAGTAGCGAATCCACGCCCGACACATCCCCAGAATGGCCGCGCATGGAAAGCACAGGGGCCACAGCGTGGGCTCAGTTGCGAACACGACTCGTTGGACCATTAACACCACTACGACCACGCCGACGGTGACGATAAGTATGACCGCCGACCAGCGAACGCTACGTGCCGCGACCACGGCGCAAAGTGTGGTGGCCGACAGCACGATCGCCGCGGTGTAGGGCGCGACAGGCCCTTGGACGATGATGGCTGCCACCGCGCCGACAACGAAGCCGACCATAAGAAAACCGCGAGACCTTAGCGCCTGGCGTTCGAACGATCCGCGAAATGCTTGCTCAATCTTCTGATTGCGGAATCGGAGGCTTCGCCAGGTGGCCACCAGTTCCTCGTCGGGAGCCTCGACGCGCTCGTGGTTGGTCAACAGCGCGGCTGTTCGTGGGGTGCGTTGGTGCAACTTCTCGTAACTTTCGAGGCGATCACGACCGGCACGTTTGGCGGCGTACATCGCGTCGTCGGCGCTGCAGAGCATGTCGGTTGGCGTGGCCGAATCCTCGACGTCATCGATCGTCGCAAAGCCTCCGGAGGCCGTGACCCATCGTGGACCGCCAGGCGGCGCGTCGATCTTCAACGCTGCGATACCGCGCTGTAGCGCGGCCGCGTGATCGATTGCCCGCGCACGATTCGACCACATCAGCACGGCGAACTCTTCGCCACCCAGCCGAGCTACGAGTCCGTCGTTCGGATCGACGTGCTGTTGGAGGTATTCGCCGATGCGGCACAGACACTCGTCACCTGTCGGATGGCCGAAATGATCGTTGTATGCCTTGAAATGGTCGACATCGAGGATTAGTAGGGACAACGGTCCGCCATGTTTGAACCGATCATCGAGCACCCTGGCGAAAAGTCGACGGTTGGCGACGCCAGTGAGGGCGTCGACGACGGTTGCCTCGCTGATGCGACCAGCATGAAACCATTCGACGCGAGTCCAGCGTTCGAGGTCGGCGGCACATAGCAGGCCGCTGATCAAGATTCCGGTCACGACAATCATCGCCAATAGGCTGGTCTTGGTGATCCCGACGAACAAAAAGTCGACACCGACCAAGGCGACGAAGCCGATCAGGGTGACGGCGACCAGCACCCTGGTAGGCAGTTCGATGAGGACCAGGTTCAAAAGGATCCCGGCGGCCACGATGAACGGCAGTCGGCAGCTCGGATCGTCGGCCGACACCCGGACGATGACCGCGACCGCCACCAGCAGGTACGTGGTAGCGATATGAAATTTGGCTGAGTGCTGTGGCGCCGTGCGATGTACCGCGCGAAGTCCGATCAGCAAGGAAATGGTGAGCGGCACGCTGCCGATGACCACGGCAGTCGGAATGCTGATTGTGGTGCATCGAGCGACGAACGCCACCATCAAGGGGAGCGCAACGAGCATCATCAACCAGTGATCGGCTAGCGCCGCACGTAACCGCTTGTCGTAAAACCGGCGGAACTCAGCCTCGACCGACTCGGTGACGTGCTGAACACGCGCGGCGTCGGGGGGTGTGGGCATTGCTCTGACGGGGCCGTTCGCTCATAGATGCAGCGCCCCCCGACGCGTACTGCTCACTTTCTCGGACAGACGATTGAACGTCCGCAACAGTCTGCAGAGTAGTGCATCAGGAATTGGCTGACTAGCCCTCGGTGATGTAGTTCACTGGCGATAGGAAGACAGGAAGTTGCCAATGCGCTCGATGGCGTCGGTGAGGTCCCGGGCGTACGGCAACGTGACGATCCGGAAGTGATTGTGGTCGGGCATGTTGAAGCCGGTGCCCTGCACAACGAGGATCTTCTCCTTCAGGAGTAGGTCCTGCACAAACAGTTCGTCGTCGTGGATCTCATGGACGTTGGGGTCCAGACTTGGGAACGCGTACAGCGCGCCCATCGGCTTGGTGCACTGCACGCCGGGGATCTCGTTGAGCTTCTCCCACGTGACGTTGCGCTGCTCCAGAAGTCGACCGCCCGGCTTCACCAGGTCGTCGATGCTCTGGTAGCCACCGAGTGCCACTTGCAGCGCATGCTGGCCGGGGACGTTGGAGCAGAGGCGTGTCGACGCCAGTATGTTGAGGCCTTCGATGAATCCCTTGGCATGGTCGGTGGGCCCGGTGATGGCGAGCCAGCCCGCGCGGTAACCACATACTCGGTACGCCTTCGACAATCCGTTGAAGGTGAGGCACAGCAGGTCGGGGGCAAGCGCGGCGATCGACGTGTGATTGGCGTCGTCGTAGAGGATCTTGTCGTAGATCTCGTCGGCGAGCAGGAGCAGCGAATGCTTGCGGGCAACCTCGGCGATCTGTTCCAGCACCTCGCGTGAGTAGACGGCGCCGGTTGGATTGTTCGGGTTGATGACGAGGAGAGCTTTGGTGCGGTCGGTAATCTTCGACTCGATGTCCGCAACGTCGGGGTTCCAGCCGTTTGACTCATCGCAGCGGTAGTACACGGGCTTGCCGCCCGACAGGGTGGTCATGGCCGTCCACAACGGATAGTCGGGAGCGGGGATGAGGACTTCGTCGCCGTCATTGAGCAGCGCCTGCATCGTCATGGTGATTAGCTCGGATACGCCGTTGCCCAGCAGAACGTCGTCGACGTCGAAGTACGGGAAGTCGAGGGTTTCATAGCGCGTGACGACGGCCCGACGCGCCGACAGGACACCGGCCGACTCGCTGTAGCCCTGCGAGTAGGGGAGCGCGTGGATCATGTCGCGCATGATGACGTCGGGGGCGTCGAATCCGAAGAGCGCCGGGTTACCGATGTTCAGTTTGAGGATCCGATGGCCGTCGGCCTCCAGCCGTGCGGCGTGCGCGTGTACCGGCCCCCGAATCTCGTAGCAGACGTTCTGCAGTTTGAGGGACTGCTCGAGCGGCTTCAGGTTCACGTTCTGGTGCGATACATGCGGTCTACTCACGAGTTCAATTGTGACAGCCGGGGGCAAATTGATTGTTGGGGTGCCTACAACAGGAGCACGCCGTGCCGCTGGGCTAGCAACACAAAACCTGCACTAGCTGGGAGTTCCTGCGCTCGCGAGCGCAGCCTTTCTGAGCTGGTGCAGGTTTTGCGGTTGTTGTGGTCGGTTCCTAGTTGCGCTGGCCGGGACGCTTCTTTCCGGCAGCCATGCCGAAGCCTTTGGCCTTGGCGGGGGCGGCTTCGGTGACAGCCTCGGTGGAGGGTGCCGCAGCTTCCGGTGCTGGGGCCTCGGGTGATGCGTCTGACGCCTCGGCGGCAGGAGCTTCAGCCTCAGTCGCGGGAGTAGCTATCTCAGCCGGCGCCGGAGTCGGAGTTTCCGCCGCAGCCGCAACACCCGGTCGCTTCTTGCCTGCAGCCATGCTGAAGCCTTTGGCCTTGGCCGGTGCGGCCTCGGTGGTTGCCGGAGCAGGCGCTGCCTCGATGGGAGCGGCGTCCGCTGGCGCAACCGGAGCGGCTTCCGCCGCAGGTGGTGCCGCCGCTGGTGCGGCCGGAGCCGCGACACCGGGACGCTTCTTGCCGGCAGCCATACCGAAGCCCTTGGCCTTCGCCGGCGCCGCGGGCGCCTCAGCGGCAGGACCCGCAGGTGCCGCAGGTGCAGGAGCCTCAGCCGCCGCAGGAGCAGTTGCAGCCGCCCCGCCCGGCTTCTTGCCCTTGGCCATACCGAATCCCTTTGCGGCAGGCTTCTTTTCAGCGACAGGTGCCTCAGTGGCAGGAGCCGGAGCCGCCGCGGCAGGAGCAGCCGGGGCCGCCCCACCCGGCTTCTTCATGCCGCCCTTCATCGCCAACCCGACCTTGGGCTTCGGAGCCCCCGCCGGCGCGGTAGTAGCAGGCGCGGCAGTCGCTGTTGGAGCTGCTTCTTCGACGACTGGTGCCGCCGCAGAGGAAACCGCCACCGACGCCGGTCCGAGGAACCGGCCGCCACGCTTGACCTCGGTGGTCTGGCCCCGACGGATGCCCTCGAGGAGCATCTGCGCGACGTCCACGACCTCGACCTTGTCTTCCAAATCGGTACCGCTGGTCCGTGCGGTCACACCGTCGGTCAGCATCACGCGGCAGAACGGGCAACCGGTCGCGATCTTGGTTCCCGCAGCGGCTTCACCGGTCGCGCCGGCTGGGCCACTCTGCGCACCAAGGGTGTCCAGCGCTTCGTCGACGCGATCGACGTTGATGCGCTTACCCAGTTGCTCTTCCATCCACATGCGGGCGCCACCGGCACCACAGCACATCGACCGTTCGCCGTGCCGCGGCATTTCGGTGAGCGTTCCGCCCGACGCTTCCATCAGCTCACGCGGTGCGTCGTAAACCTTGTTGTGACGGCCGAGGTAGCAGGGGTCGTGGTAGGTGACGCGCTGAGCATCGACCGGGGCGACCGGCACCAGACGCTTCTCCCGAACCAGGCGGTTCAGCAGTTGCGTGTGGTGCACCACTTCGAAGGTGCCGCGCTCGGCGTCGACCTGCGGGTACTCGTTGCTCAGTGCGTTGAAGCAGTGAGCACACGTCACGACGATCTTCTTGCGCTGCGCGGGCGCGGTACCGAACAGTTCGTCGAACTGCTCGATGTTCTGCTGCGCCAACATCTGGAAGAGGAACTCGTTGCCCGCACGACGAGCGGAGTCGCCAGTACAGGTCTCGCCCTGGCCGAGGACCAGGAAGTTGACCGCAGCGACGTCGAGGAGCTCGGCGACGGCCTTGGTGGTCTTCTTTGCCCGATCCTCGTAGGCGCCAGCACAGCCGACCCAGAACAGGTACTCAAAGCCCTCGAACGATTCGACGTCCTGGCCGTAGACCGGGATCTCGATGTCCATTTCGCTGATCCACGCGGTACGCGCCGACGGCGCCTGCCCCCACGGATTGCCCTTGTTCTCGAGGTTCTTGAAGAGCCCGGCAAGCTCCGACGGGAAGTCGGATTCAATCAGGACCTGGTAGCGGCGCATATCGACGATGTGGTCGACGTGCTCGATGTCGACCGGGCACTGCTCGACGCACGCACCACAGGTGGTGCAGCTCCATAGGGTTTCGGTGTCGATGACCGCGCCGAGCGCGCCATCGATGTCGCCTGACCCGGCGCTTTCCCCGACGAGCTTGCGCTCGGCCTCGGCGCGCGCGGCGGCCGGAATCGCATCGAGCTTCTCAGCCACTGCGTTGCCGTCGGCGTCGACGAGGCCAATCTCGTCGCCGCCCATGTCCTTACGCCCGCCCGCGAGTAGGTAGGGCGCCTTGGCCTGACCGTGGTCGCGCAGCGACATGATCAATAGCTTGGGCGACAACGGCTTTCCGGTGTTCCATGCGGGGCACTGGCTCTGGCAACGACCACACTCAGTACAGGTGGTGAAGTCCAGCCAGCCCTTCCAGGAGAAGTCCTCGATCTTGCCGGCGCCAAACGCGTCGACGTCGGGGTCGGCGGTTTCCATCTCCAGCGTTTTGCCGTTGGACTCCATCGGCTTCAGGGCACCAAGTGCGACACCACCGTCGGTCTCACGCTTGAAATAGATGTTGAAGAACGCGGCAAAGCGGTGCCACGCGACACCCCAGTTGATATTGCGACCGACGACGGCCAGCCAGATCATCGCCGACAGCAGTTTCACAACTGCCATCGCCGAGACAGTCCAGGTGGGGATGCCGTCGAGCGGCTTCGCGAGGAAGTGCAGGGTCGGAGACACCCAAATAGGGGTTTCTTCAATGCCGGACGCGATCTTGAGCAGCTTCACACCGAGCATGCCGAGGCCCTCGACGATGACGACGATCTCGACGAAGTAGGCCGCGCGGAAGTTGGAGCCAGAGAACCGAGAGAGGCGTCCCGGGACGCGCGGGTGGTTGCGCTGACGAATCACCAGGAGCGCGACGCCACCAATGACGGTGGCCCAGCCGAGAAGTTCTTCACCGAGGACGTAGGGCGGCCAAGTGCCGAGCCACGGCCAGTGGAAGTGCGGGTCGAAGGCTTGGCCGTATGCCTCGAACACGAAGATGAAGCCGAGTAGGAAGCCGACCATGACCAGCCAGTGAGCCCAGCCGACGGTACGGAATTTCGCCATGCGCGTGTGCGCGGCGAATTCCACGACCACCGTCTTGATGCGCGGCAAGATTGGGAAGATTCGCGACGAATCCACCGTCTGGCCGAGGCGTATTGCGCGGAACATCTTCCACACTGCTTGGAAGAAGATCGCCCAGCAAAACAGGCTGACAATTGTGGTGATCGTGCCAATGGTGATCGTCGTGGCGTTCACTTCGGTCTACCCGGCCTTTCTCTCGGTCGTTACAGGTAACCGTAAAGCCTCCCTGCAGCTTTGCGCTGCCAAGGCTGACCTAACTTTCTGCTCGGACGAGGGTCGCACTAAACATCAAACGTACTCACCAGTAACTTACTCGCTGGTCGGGTCTGTTTTATGTGATCTCAGCGACTTTTTCCAGCTCGCCAAGGGCAGTATCCAGATGGGTAAGGAGACGCTGCAGGCTCGGCAGCTGGGCGCGGGCACCTATCAGGCCGAAGCCCATGTAGCCGCCGTGCGACGTGATGGTGATGTTCAACGCACACCCCGACGTCGGGATGGAAACCGGGTACAGGCCGTCGAGCTTGGCGCCGTTCCAATACAGGTCGTGCTGTGGGCCCGGCACGTTGGAGATAATCACGTTGAACTGCGACGGCGCCAACGGAACGACGCCCGGGATGCTCATGAACGCAAGCGAACTCGCGTTGGCAGCTCCGAGAGCGAGCGCTTGCAGCGGGGTCAGCCCGCGGACTACTTCCTTACTTGCATCCATCGACGCCCGGAGCTGATCGAGGCGCGCCCGTGGATCAGCTTGGTCAGTTGCGAGGTTGGCGAGGATGGCGGTGACCGCGTTGCCGTCCTTCTCGTCGCTGGTGTGCATCGACACCGGAACCATGGCCAGGAGCGGCTGAGTCGGCAGTGCGTCGAGGTCGATGAGGTAATTACGTAGCGCGCTTCCGCACATCGCGAGGATGACGTCGTTGAGGGTGAGGTTGAGCGCGTCGGCGACGGCTCGCAGCCGCGACGTTTCCCACTGCTGTGCGGCGAAGCGTCGGGCGCTGCCGATCGGAACGTCGAAGATAGTTTTGGGTGCACCGTGCAGCGGAGCGACGTAGGTGCGGTCGGTCAGCGCGCGGTAGGTCAGTTGCGCGGTGGCCGGAACGAGGCCGACCAGATCGCTCGCGACCTTGGCGGCTCCGGACAGTCCGCCGACGAGTTGTGCACCAAGGCCCGGCGACGGCTTGCGGGTCCGTTTGCGTTTGAGCGATGAATCCCACGCGGCGCCGCCGGTGCGGTCGTCGGGATCGGCGGACAGCGAGCGCCCGAGGATGCGGAGTGCGGTCACGCCGTCGACCACCGAATGGTGAATCTTGGTGTACAGCGCGACGCGACCGTCGGCGAGGCCCTCGATGAGATGTGCTTCCCACATGGGCTTGCTGCGGTCGAGCAACGTCGAATGATTGAGCGAAACGTAGTGCAGCAGTTCACGAATGCGTCCGGGCTTGGGCAGGGCGATGCGTCGGACGTGGTAGTCGAAGTCGATGTCGTCGTCGTAACTCCACGACACTGAGCCGAGCAAACTGAACGGCTGGGTTGGCCGCTTGCGAAAGTCGGGCTGAATCTCCACGACGTCCGCGAACGCTTCCATCATGTCGTCGGCGAGTTGGCTTGCCGTCTGTCCTTCCCGCGGTATGAACAACTGCAAACCGCCGACGTGCATCGGCTGTTCGCGCGTCTCGGCGATGAGGAACATCGACGCGGTGACGGGCATGTATTGCATTGGTGGCCTCTCGACGTGCGGGGCGAAGAGTCCTAACCCTACGACCCGTCAGCGTCGGGCGATGTCAGTTTGGGGCGACACGCCCAGGCTGGTCGGTACCCTTTCGCCATGTCATCACGTCCGGTCGTCTTGTTCGTGATGAGCGCGTTCGTCGTCGCTGAATTGATCATCACCGTTGGGCTGACCGCGGTCGCGGTTGCGGCGTCGGGCAGGGTCTTCGACGTCGCGGATCTGCCGGCGCCCGCCCGCACTGCCCTCGTCCTCGGCTCACTTGTTCACGACGACGTCCCAGGCGATCCCGTGCGCGGACGCCTGGATACGACCCTGCAGGCCTGGCGGCAGGGGAAGGTGAACCGAATCATTGTGTCCGGCAACGGTTCTGCGCAGGCGGGGGACGAGCCGCGGGTCATGCGCGGGTACCTCACCGACCGCGGGATTCCGACGTCGGCGATCGTCGACGACCCGGCCGGATTCGACACCGACGCCAGCTGTCGTACCGCGCGGGAGGTGTTCCAGGTGAATCAGCTGATTGTCGTGACGCAGGATTTCCACGTTGATCGCGCAATCATGCTGTGCCGCAGCCGCGGCGTCGACGCGGTCGGGTTGCGAGCGCGATGTGACTGCTCGACGTGGCTGCTCATCCGCAACCGGCTGCGCGAGACGTTGCTGTCGAATCCGCGCGCATTACTTGGTCGCCTTGGCTCCACCTGCGTCGACTAGTTCCCCCTGCGTGAGCGCGTGCAGGAGGAACCAGTTTGTGCAGGTTAAGGTGCCCGCTAGCGAAGCGGCAGACGCGGCCGACCGGTCAGGTACGCCGACCCGGGCAGGCGTCGGAGAATCTCTACCAGCAACAGTGATCCGGCAACCGTCAGCACGTACGCGGTCAGCGTGCCCAACGGTTGCGGCACATGCGCGAGCAGCCACGGCTGTCCCGATTCGGCCTTGGGATGCAGGACAAAAAACAGCACCAGCACGTGCGCTAGGAAGACGCTGAATGAGCGGTTCGACGCGTATGTCACGACACGCGCGAAGCGGGGCGTCCGGTCGCGCCACTCGTTGTTCCAGCGCAACGCGATCGCAAACAGGCACGCGATGGCGCAGGCGAGGAACGGAATCAGCGTTGGTTGGAAGGCGCTGGCGGCGTCCATCGGCTTTTGGTCGTCGACGAACACGCGCGCGAGGTAGGTGCCGATCGCGATGGCCCCGCTCAGTGCGACGGCGGTCGCGAGGATCCAGCCCCGACCGCGCAGCCATTCGCCGATCTCGTCGCGGTGGACCGCAGCGACGGCGCCGAGGAAGATGAAGAACTGATACGGCAGGAACGTCGCATAGTGGTGCCACCACACCCCGCCCAGGAAGCCGGTCGGCTGCCAGTGCGTGAATGTGGTTGTCAGTACAACCTGGATGGCGAAGCTGGCCGCCAGCAACTTGCCGTGGTGGCCCTGAGTTCGGCGAACAACCCACAGGACCAGTGGGAACAGCAAATACACCTGCAGCATGACGAACAGGAAGTACATCTGGAATCCGGCGAGGCCCCACGAAAGGTTCCAGAAGTATTCGCGCACGCCGCTGCCGGTAGGAATTTGATCGACCCGACTTTGCGCCCACATCACCGTGACGAGCCAATAGATCGTCGACCAGATCAGGTACGGGAAGATCACCAGCTTGATGCGCCGACGCCAGAAGTCGGTCGCGCTGAAGTTGGGTTTATCGAAGATCTGGTACATCAGGACGAAGCCGGTCAACGCGAAGAAAGTGTTCCGCGTGAAATGCAGCAGCAGCGTGGTGGTGTTGATCCCGACGCTGTAGTGCTCATCGGTTGTCTGCGTAAGGCAGTGAACGAAGATGACCAGTGAGAACGTCGTGGCCCGAATCAGGTCGAGGTGATGCAGGTACGCCTTGCGGGGTGCTTTCGATGCTGCTTGGTTCGACGCTGCTTGGTTCGACGCTGCCTTGGTCGACGCCGTCGCGTCCGGTGTCGGTGCGGTCACGACGTCGGTTTTGTACTGGCCGACAACTGTCATAACTCGAGAACTCAAAGCTTTCCTACTTGGGGCCGCGACAAAGAGGGCCTTCATCGCTCGAACTGGTTGGCCACGCTATCAGCCGTCGCTGGTAGTTAGCTGTGAGTTAGCACCGATGTGGCCAGTGCCACTGTTAGGCCACTCACCACCATCCGGGCAGGTCGCGGCGCAGATCGCGGTCCATCGTGGGGATCAACGACCGCACAAATGTCGCGCTCAGGTGGTGGTAGTCGTGCCAGAGCAGGATGTTTCCGACGACCGCGGAGCAATACGTGGGGCTGCACATGCCGTCTGTGTAGTCCAGGAAGCTCATGTTCGGATACTCCGGCGCGATCGCCTTCGACGGATCGACAGGCGCCATTGCTTGCGCGCGGCTAACACCACAGACTTGCGGCTTCTTGCCTTGGGCGAGGCACTCCGGCGGCTTCAACTGCCCGGTCGACCACGGGTTGTCGCGGATCGCGATGACCCGCTGTCCGCGATCCCGGAACTGATCGAAGATGTCCTTGTAGTCCTGCGGAACAAAGTCGCCTTTGCCCTTACCTTCGATAGGTCGGGTGCTGTTGGTGAATACGACGTCGGGCTTATCGACGGCGAGGCGTTTCATCACGCGCTGGGACCAGTCGTTGCACTGGTAGTACTTCTTGCCGAACCAGGTGAAGACGTGGCTGGTGGTCAGTGCGCAACCGACCTTCAGATATGTCGTGACCTTGAAATGTCGTTGTTTGCCGATCGCGTTGAGCGCAGTGATCCACTGCTCGGCGTGCGAGCCACCGACCAGCGCGATGGTGCGGGTGGCCGTCTTGTCGCCGTACACGCCGACCTTGATCGAGTCGTCACGCCATCCGGCGATCACCGAGTCGTAGGACGTAATGGGCCAATCTTTATCCACGACCTCGGGACTCGGCTGCGGATCGAGGTGCGGTACGGGTGCGCCGTAGAGCAGAGCGCGGGCACCGGGGAACAACCGCGGGTCAAGGTTTTCCGTGTTGACCGTCGCGTGCGCGGCGTTGTACTGCCAGATCGTCACGGTGGTGCCCGCGACGATCGTCCCGACCGTCAGGAGCGCCACCAACGTGACGCGATAGCGACGCGAGAACCTTGACCGGCCGGCACGCAGCGGTTCTTCGATGAATCTCGTTGTCGCCCAGGCGAGTAGCAACGAGATAGCCAGGATGATGGTGCCTTCGACGAAGCTGGTGTCGTCCTTGTAGCGCCCGGTCAAATAGAAGATCAGCAGCGGCCAGTGAATCAGGTACAGGGCGTATGCCACCGAGCCGAGCCACACAATCGACGGGTGCGCGAGAAATGCGTCGACGTCGCGGGGTCCGCGAGGTTCGCGTGCGGTGGCCTGTTGCGATCCGACCCAGATCAGCAGCAGCGTGGAACCGGCGGGCACCAACGCCAACATGCCGGGGTACTCCTGGACACCGGCGATGAACCATCCCGAGCAGACGATGAGCCCGAGGGCGACGACTGCGAGGCCGTTGCGCAACCAGCGGGGCAGCCCCCAACGCGGCATCCACACCGCCAGCAAGCCACCGGCTAGTGGCTCCCATAGTCGGGCGAAGGTGTCGTAATAGTTAAACGGCTGATTCACCGCGTGCCGGTGATTGGCCCAGATGAACGACAGCACGGCGACGAGCAACAGCGACCCACCGACGATATTGCGCAGCACCGTCGGGTTGCGGAAGAACTCGAAGCGTTTGCCAAGAAGTTTGAAGATGCCGCCCATGGCCAGACCGGCCAGCATCGTCATGACAAAGAACTGCCCCTGCATCGACATCGACCACAGGTGCTGCATCGGGCTGTTGGCCGATCCGGCGGCCGCGTAGTCCTGCGAGGCGAATGCCAACTCGTAGTTCTGGAAGTAGAGGGCACTCGCCACAACTTCCTTGCCCAGCGAACCCCACCGCGTTTTCGGCATGATCAGCGCGCTGAGCGCGACGATGACCATTAGGACGAGAAGCAGTGCGGGCAGGAGTCGGCGCGCCAACCGCCAGAGTCGGGGACCGGGATTGATTGCCGTACTCCACGACGCCGCGGGCGACTGCGTGGCCAACACATGCTTGAGCAGCGAGGCGACAAAGAAGTAACCCGACAGGGTCAAGAAGACGTCGACGCCACCGGAAACGCGGCCAAACCACACGTGGAAGATCGCAACGAGCGCGATGGCGATTCCACGGAGACCGTCGAGGTCGAGACGGTATTCCGGCGACGATTTCTTCGACGTCGAGGCAATTTCGGACACCTTGGATATTTCGGGCGCCGGGGCCGACTGGGAAGAACTCACAACCAGCCACCCTAGACCGCTTGCCTGTGAACGCTAAATAACGCGCACCCACTTTTAGACCATCGTGATTGGTTCGCGCTGCACCTAAACCTTCTGCGAACTGGCGCTGACGGGCCCAATTACTGCAGTACCCCGCTCGTCGACCCACCCCGATCGTCAGATCCGAAAGAAGGAACTATGTCCGAACAGTCCAATTCCACCGCGTCACAGTCGCTTGCGCCGCAGTCGATCGCCATCGTTGGGGCCGGTATCGCCGGAGCCACCGCGGCGCTCGGCTTTCGCGACGCCGGCTTCGACGTGACGCTCTACAGCGACCGCACCCGCTCGGCGCTTCGCGACGAGGTGCCGCCGACGGGCGTCGCCGTATTGTTCGGCAAGTCGCGTGACTACGACGCCGACGTGATCGAAGATCTGTACTCCATCGGCAACACCAGCGGCATCAGCACGCGCCTCTACTCCGGTGTTGGCGACGAGCGTGCGCGCGTCCTCGAGTTCAACCCCGACTACAACTACGTCTCGCAGTCGATTGACGTTCGGCTGCGCGCCGACGATCGCATCGGCCGATTCCTCGACCGTGGCGGCAAGTTTGAGGTCGCCACCATCGACGTCGAATCCCTGGACGGCATCGCCGGACGCCACGACGCGACGTTTGTCGCTACCGGCAAGGGCGGACTCTCGTCGCTGTTCGACGTCGACCGCGATCGGACCCACTACAACGAACCGCAGCGTCGGCTCCTACAGGTGACGCTTGCCGGCATCGACCACACCCCGGATGCGTTCGGATACCGCAATCGGGAAGGTGCGGGCAACGCCATCTTCAACCTCGACGCACAGAACGGCGAGATTTACCTCGGACCGTTTCAACACAAGGATGTCGGCGCGACGTGGTCGTTCATCGTGTTCGCCAAGCCCGACGGGGCCTGGGCGTCGAAGTTCGACGCGGTCAGCGACGCGGCGTCGGCGCGGGCGGCGGTGGTAGACATCTTCACCGAATACTTCCCTGAGGACGCGCCAGCCGTCGAGCAGCTGCAGATCGTCGAATCGGATCCGTACTCGTGGCTGACCGGCGCCGTGACTCCGACCGTGCGCAAGCCGGTTGCCACCACCCGAAGCGGACACGTCGTGGCCGGCCTTGGCGACACGGTCATCTCCGTCGATCCGGTGGCCGGGCAGGGGGCGCAAGGCGCGCTGATCCAGGCGTCGGAATTGGTCAAGGCCGCGAAAGAACATGCGGGGCAGCCGTTCGCCGCGGAATGGTTGACCGAGCAGTTCGAGAAGCACTGGGAAAGTCGGGGACATGCGGCCGTCGAGGTGACGCGACTATTCCTCGGTGACCCCGACTATGCGACGCACCTGGAGCTGTCGTTCCCGGCCGCGGCCGTCAATACCGACGTCGCGTCGGCGTTGTTTGGGCTGCTGTCGGACCCCAATCCGCTGCTGACACTTAAGAATCGCGACGACGTCCTCGGCTTCATTGGGGCTGTTGCCGGCGAGCCCGCGGACGACGTCCTCGGCAAGTTCGCTCCGGCGGGCGAATTCACGGCGGCGCAACCGCTGGCCGCGACCGCGTAACTCCGCCAGCATGGGTGGGCGTCGGGACAACGGTTCTCGACGCCCACTCATGCGCGCGCACAAACCTTTCTCATGTCGCCTCCGAGCGTTTGTGATCGAGCGCACAATTGGAGGATGAAAACCAAAGCTGCGGTACTACACGGTGTCAATGAAGAGTGGAAGATCGAGGAGATTGAGGTCGGTGATCCGGTAGCCGGTGAGGTCCAGGTCAAACTGGTCAGCTCCGGGCTCTGCCACTCCGATCATCACCTGCGCACCGGACAGAGTCCGGTCCCGTTCCCGGTCGTCGGCGGGCATGAGGGCGCGGGCGTGGTCATCAAGGTCGGGGAAGGTGTCACGCGCTTCAAGGAGGGCGACCACGTCGTCACGGCCTTCATCCCGGCCTGCGGCGTGTGCGAACCGTGTTCCAAAGGTGCGCAGAACCTCTGCGACGAGGGCGCCGGTCTGCTGACTGGACTGTCGATCTCGGACAAGACCCATCGCGTCACGACAAGCGACGGCACCGGACTCACGCAAATGTGTCTGCTGGGCACCTTCTCGCCCTACATCACGGTCAACGAAGCGTCGGTGGTGAAGATCGAGGAAGACATCCCGCTGCAGCAGGCGGCATTGCTCGGCTGCGGTGTGGCCACCGGATGGGGTTCGGCCGTCGAGATTGGTGACACCGAGCCTGGCGACACCGTCGTCGTGATCGGCATTGGCGGCGTCGGCATCAACTCGGTGCAGGGCGCGAAGGCCGCGGGCGCCCGCTACGTTGTGGCCATCGACCCGGTGAAGTTCAAACTCGACATGGCCGAGAAGCTAGGTGCCACACACACTTTCGATTCGGTCGAGGCCGCGCTACCGGTGATCGGTGAGATCACCTGGGGTCGGATGGCCAACGTCGTCGTGCTCACCCACGGTGAGATGAAGGGCGAGTACATCGCGGAAGGCCTGTCGTTGACCGGCAAGGGCGGCAAGGTCATCGTGACCGGCATGGGTGACTATGCCGCGATGGACGTCAAGCTGAACCTCTTCGAACTGACACTGCTGCAGAAGCGAGTGCAGGGCGCCATCTTCGGCGGCAAGGGGCCACGCACCCAGATTCCTCGGCTGACCGACGCGTACCGCGCTGGCAAACTGAATCTCGCCGATCTGGTCACGCAGACCTACCGTCTCGAAGACATCAACAAGGCATACGACGACATGATGGCTGGCAACAACATCCGCGGCATGATCGTCTTCGACGAGAGCGACTACTAGGCGCGCTAATGTGGACGGTGTACACACCGCACCGTTGATGGAGTCGCCGAGTGCCGAACGAGACGTCGGAGCCGCTTGCCGCCGACACCAAGAGTCGCTATCACCATGGCGATTTGGCGTCGGCGCTCGTGGCCGCCGGGATGGAAATTACCCGAACCGGCGGCCCCGACGCTCTGACGCTGCGTGAAGTCACTCGACGCGCGGGAGTCTCACCGAACGCCGCGTACCGACACTTCGACAGCCGACAAGCTCTGCTCGCAGCCGTATCGCGGGCCATCGAATCGGCGATGGCGCAACGGATGATCGCGGACGGCACCTTCGGTGATCGCGCAGGTTCGCAACTCCTGCAGGCCGTCGGAATGGGATACATCAAGTTCGCGCTCGACGAGCCGGGTTGGTTCGCGGTGTCGTTCTTTGGCGCCAGCAGCGCCGACGCTCCCGTCGACGTCGAGTCATCGCCGGCCTACCTGGCGCTAATGCACGCCCTCGACCAGATGGTCGCCGGTGGGGAGCTAGCCTCCGACGCCCGCGTCGAAGCGCAATGGCCGTGTTGGGCAGCGGTTCATGGATTCGCCGAACTGGCTCTGCGTGGCCCTTTGGTTGGCCAACCGCGGGCGACGGTCCTGGCGACCGCGCAGCGTACCGTCGACGCGATGGTGATTGGAATCTGTTCATGAAGTCGGGGTTCGCGACAGCTTTGGCCGCGGTCGCCTACGTCGTCACGTGGCTGGTGGTCGCGGTTGCCGGGCCC
>QIRE01000042.1_pt1 | contig 42773 bp, 44 predicted proteins | sample 2940141 | NCBI WGS metagenome assembly QIRE01 (sample SAMN09273532, study PRJNA473421) | Gut metagenome, whole genome shotgun sequencing project. | isolation source: gut tissue | host: Folsomia candida VU population | place: Netherlands: Amsterdam | collected 2016-03-06
CGATACTTCCGTCCTCCAGCTGTACCTCCACGGTGTCGATGTCCGCCAAGGCTTTTCGTACTGCAGTTTTGGTTGAGCCGAGCCACCACACGATGTCGGTCTCGGTGCCGGGACCAAATGTCGCCAGCCAGCGTCGAATCATCGCGACGTGGCCGTCGTGAGCGTCGGAGATTGGCAGCGGCGACCCAAGCCACGCGGTCATCGACGACCAGTGTGGCCGCGATTGGTACCACGGTCCGGCATTGGGACCGCGGACGATGTCGGCGTTGGCGCTCAGCATATTGAGGACGCGCGGCCCCATCTGCACTCGACCGCCGTAGGATTTTTCCGGCGAGATGGTGACGTGCCCGTCGAGTTCGGGCAACTGTTTGCGGAGGTCCGCAGCCGGGTAGGTGTCGCCGGACGCGAGGGCCGTTCGGACAGCGTCGGCCGCGGCGTCGATCCAACTCTCGGGATCGGGAAAATCGGGGCTGCGGCGCAGGTCGCGGAGCATATTTGTGCGCTCCGACGCCGCGACCCGCACGCCCGTCGTCGACGCCGCGTCGGCGAGCGTATCCCGTGTCATCACGAACAGCGTCCGTCGCATACAGAGATGTTTGACCAACGATCTGTCGTCATATAGTGCCGTGGTCAGATCATCGCGGACGAAACCGTCGACGCGCGCCCATGCGGAAAGATAGACCGACGACGGAGTTGTCGCATGCAGGGCAACCATCTGATCGACAGCGTCGGTTACCGTGGCGGCGCGTGCGTCGGCTGCGAGAAGTTGGCGGCGTACGAGCCGTGCGCGTCGTTGATCGTCGGAGATGCGCAGCGCGGTCATAGCTAAAAGATTAGTGGTAGGTCACTGACATCGTGTCGAGAGCGGATTTCAGCGTCGGCCCAACGTTCATGATCGGGCGATGGGCTTCGATCGATGCGTCCGTCGGCTTACGAAGCTCAGCTTCGAGTGCGGGCCAATGGTTTTCGACCTGGTTGCGATACTTCGGCAGCAGCTGCGCGGTGATGTAGGCCCAGCGCGCGTCGAAGACTGACCAATTCCAACTTGGCAGCGGGACCGTCAGCGTCGCGGTGCGGCCACCGACGGGTGCGGACACCTTGATCGGACGGAATGACCGGAGCGGAAGGACACCGGCTACCGAAGGCGATCCGGCGATGGTGCTCGCGTAGGTGAGCGCCTCGCCTACGTCGCCCTTGTATGCGCGTGTTCGATTCCACTGTGCGACAACAACTTCACCCTGCTCGCGCCGGAGTAGCCGCGCATTACCGGCGGCGATACCGTCGGGCGTTTTGGCCGCGACCTGCTCCCACGCGTGGTAGATCTCCTGGCTGAACGCACCGGCGTCGCGCAATTCACGAAGCGCCGGAAGTCCTCCGGTCACATAGGCGCGGTGCATCGGCATGAGGTCGGAGAAGATGTTCTTCTGCATCACCAGGATGTCACCCTGGACGTGGCGGAGGTCGGCGGGCGTGATCGTCGCGCCCACCCGCGCCAGCGCCCGAAGCCCCGTGGGCAGGCGATCGACAAACACCGGACCCAACCGCTGATTTGTTTGCGTCACAATGGCATTGGCCACTGGCGCGAGGTTGGTGATGGCGTAGATGTTTGTTGCCAACTCGAAGTCGAGGAGGCCACCACCGAAGTCGGCGCCGACGAGGCCACCCATGCCGGCCCACTGCAGCTCACGATGAGCCAACTGCAAGTTTTGGTAGAACCGGTATGACTTCGCCAGGTTGGCGCGGTTCGCACTCACGCCCGCACGCGGATTCCACGCGGCCAGATTGATGCCCGCGGCCCGCGCTGTGTCGGAGAGCCAGTACTGCACAAGCACCGCCCGGTAGCGGTGCGGCGCGATCCCCCGCGAGCGGTACCCGCGAAGTAACGCGGACAACGCAGCCGGATCGGTCGACAACGCGGGATTGACCCCGCCGGGGCCGTGGTCGGCGTCGGAGTTTACGAGCGGCAGATCAAGGTAGCGGTCGGTTGGCATCGCCGACGCCGGAGCGGCGCCAATCACCGCCCCGACAATCGTCGCAGCTAGAACACACGCAACCATCGGACGTCGAAGCCAAGTTCTCACCTGAGCAACGTAGGTGAGCCTCGGCGTCGACGCCAAGTCGGGTGCGCCTAGAGCCCCAACTCCTTGGCGATGATGGTCTTCATGACCTCGGACGTTCCGCCAAAAATCCTGCTCACGCGGGTATTGGTGTACAGCCGGGCGATCGGATACTCCAGCATGTAGCCGTAGCCGCCGTGCAGCTGCAGGCATTTGTCGATGATCTGACCGGCGGTCTCGGTCGCGAATAGCTTGATCCGCGCGGCATCGGCTGCGGTCAGCGTGCCCGCGTCGTCGAGTTCAATGCCCTTGTCGACGAGCGCTTGAATGGCGTCGGCCTGGGCAGCGCACTCGGCGAGTACAAACTTAGTGTTCTGGAATGCGGCGACCGGCTTCTCGAAGACGAGGCGTTCTTGGACGTAGTCGCGGGCGAAGCCGATAGCCGCCCACGCGGTTGCCGCCGCGGAGTTACCGATCGAAAGACGCTCGCGTGGCAGGTTCTGCCCGAGGTAGAAGAAGCCTTGATCTTGTTCTCCGAGAAGGTTTTCGACCGGAACCATCACGTCGGTAAAGGACAGTTCATTGGTGTCGCTGGCCCTGAGGCCCATCTTCTCCAGCTTGCGTCCGTAGGCGAAACCCTCAGCGTCGGTGGGTACCACCAACAAGCTCAGCCCCAGTCGACGGTTGGTCTCCGACGGCGGCGAAGTGCGGGCAACCACCACACACAGCTCCGAGTTGAGCGCACCGGTGATGAAGGTCTTGGAGCCGTTGAGCACATAGTGCGTGCCATCTTCGGTGAGCTTCGCCGTCGTCTTGATTCCCGCGAGGTCGCTGCCGGTCCCCGGCTCGGTCATCGCGATACACAGACAGATGTCGCCGGACGCGATCCCCGGGAGCCAACGCTTGCGCTGTTCCTCGTTGGCCAACTTCATCAGGTAGGGCACCACGATGCCCGTGCTGACGCTGTAATGACCGAACGCGACAGCGGCCTTGGCCGCTTCCTCGTCCATGATCGCCTGGAACTTGTAACTCGTGTCACCCGCGCCGCCGTACTCCTCCGGGATGTCGAAGCCCATGACACCCAGGTCGCCCATCTTCTTGAGCAACTCGCGCGGCACCCGACCCTCGTGCTCCCAATCGCTGTAGAACGGGGTGATCTCCTTGGCGATAAACGCCGCGATGGTCTCGCGGAAAGCCTCGTGTTCAGCGCCGTAGACGGTCCGTTGCATCGGTTCCTCAATTCTAAAGCTATGGTTACTTGAGATTCACTTTGCGACTCATCGCCCCAGTTGTCAAGCGATTCCTGTGATAGCTTTCGGTAATGCGACGTTCTGAAAGTCGCCGTCCGCCCGACCGTCGAGACCAGATCGTGCGCGCGGCGTCGACGCTATTTGCCACCCGCGGATTTGCCCAGGTATCGGTCGCCGACATCGCGCGCGAAGTTGGCATCGGCGCCAGCGCGCTCTACCGCCATTTCCCCAACAAGTTGGCGCTCCTGCAGGTTGTGGTTGACCGCAGCATCGGCGGCGTCGAAGCAATCGGTGCCACACCGAACCTCGACGCGGCGTTGACGCTGGGAGCCGCCGCGGCCGCAACCGATCGTTATGCGGCGGTGCTGTGGCAACGAGAGTCGCGTGAACTCGACGACGACGACCGCGCCAATCTTCGACGCCGACTGGTCACGGCGACCGGACAACTCGCGCACCACATTTCCGCGGCACGCACGCCGTTGGCGGACCCCGGCGCGACGCTGCTCGCCTGGGCGGTGATTGCGACGTTTGGTAGCACCGGCCTGCATCGCGCCTCGTTGCCGCGCACCGAGTTTGCCGACCGACTGCGCTCAATCGGTGCTGCGGTGAGCGGCGTCGAATTGGGCGTCAACACGTCACCACGTTTGCCACGCCCGGTCGTCGAACCATTGTCGATGCGCGAATCCCTTCTGTGGCAGGCAGTTTCACTTTTCAGTGAACGCGGATACGCGGCGGTCAGCACCATCGACATCGGCCGGGCGGCCGGGACGTCGGGGCCGAACTTGTACAAACACTTCCCCAGTAAGCCGGACGTCCTTGCCGCGATCGCCACGCGGGCGGGCGAATACCGGCGGCAAGCCGTCGTCGAAGTGCTGGCGTCAACCGACGAACCGCGCGAGCGACTAGACCGACTACTCGCGTCGCACATCGATTTCGCGATCGAACACAGTGCGCTGATGGGGGTGCTAACCACTGAATTGCACCAACTGCCAACCGAACTGGGCCGATCGGCTCGTCAGGCGCAGCGCGACTACCTCAAACTGTGGGCCCAATCGCTCGCCGACGCGCGCCCCGAACTTGAGCCGGCACATATCCGCATCATCGTTCCGGCGGCGCTCGCCGTCGCCGACGACGCGGCACGAACCGAACCGATTGCGCGCCGGGGGGATTTGGCGGATCGTCTATCCGAGATCTGCGGATCGATCCTCGACGTCGGGTGACGAGCCTTGCCCCTGCACAAACTGTCTCAACCTGCGCGCGCGTACGCAGGTGGAACCAGTTCGTGCAGGCATACGAAAACGGGCGGATCGTGGAGCCCCCTGTCAGGATTGAACTGACGACCTACGCTTTACAAGAGCGTTGCTCTACCACTGAGCTAAGGAGGCGTGCGTGCGCGGCAAGTATATCGGGCAACTCGCACGTCGACTCATCGGCACCAGACAAGCAACCATCGACACAATCGACTCGGGCGCGATCATGGTGTCGCCGCGCGCACCGATCGACTTCGACGACGAGACTGCCGTCACCGAGGTGCTCGACCTCGCCACCAAGATCGGCGCAGTCCTGCTCGACTCGGGTACCGCCGCCATCGACACGCAGGAACAGATCCGATACGTCGCTGGCATCTACGGGCTGGAATCGGTCGACGTCGACGTCACCTACAACACGATCGTCGTGTGCGCTCGACTCGGCGCTAATCGGCCGCCGGTCACGACGATGCGGCAGGTCTACTACCGGTCGATGGACTTCACTCGATTGGCTCAGACCGACCGCTTAGTCCGACGCATCCGCAACACCGCATTGAGGCCCGCGACGGCGCATCGGATTGTCGACGACATCATCACCGCGCCACATCCCTATCCGCACTGGGTTGCCACGATCGCGTGGGGTGTCATGGCGTCGGGGATCTCGGTCTTCCTCGGTGGCCGGTTGGTCGTCGGGATCATCGCGTTGCTGACCACCATGGTGGTCGTCCTCGCTAACCGGGCCTTGAACCGCATCGGCACGCCGCTGTTCTTTCAGCAGGTCGTTGGCGGTTTCGTCGCCGTGGTTCCCGCGGCGCTGGCGTATGCCGCGGCACCTCGGTTCGGGATCGAATTGGTTCCGTCGCAGATCATCGCGTCGGGCATCATCGTGCTGCTGTCGGGCCTATCGCTGGTGGGTTCGGTGGAAGATGCGATCACCGGCGCTCCGATCACCGGCGTGGCACGGTTCTTTGAACTGCTATTGATGACCGGCGGCATCATCGCGGGCGTCAGCATGGCTATCCGCCTTCTGGAAGCCACCGGCATCTTCCTCCCGACGATCACCACCACAACCGACTTCGGCTTCGTCGATGGGCCGGTCCGGGTCGTTGCTGGTGGCGTGGCCGCAGCCGCCTTCGCGTTGGCGTCATATGCGGAGCTACGCGCCCTTCCGGTGGCGTTTATCGCGGGCGCCCTCGGGGTCGCGGTCGTGGTGGTCGCGAGCGGACTGTCGGCTGGCATCATCATCGCCAGCAGCATCGCGGCTACTGCTACGGGATTGTTCGGCGGCCTCCTCGCTCGCCGCGCATTGACACCGCCGCTCGTCGTCGCGGTGGCCGGAATTACGCCCCTCCTACCCGGCCTTGCCCTCTACCGCGGCCTCTACGGAATCCTTAACAGTCAATCTCTCGCGGGATTCACGTCGTTGGCGAGTGCGTTCGCGGTCGGCTGCGCTCTCGCGGCGGGTGTCACGCTCGGTGAGTTTGTCGCCCGCGCCCTCCGACGCCCCCAATTTCCGCATCGTCCCACGTGGATGAACCGACCGGCCTGGATGCAACGGCCTCGTCGCGGGTAGAATGCGCTTATGCCCCCGAAGACAGCAGACATTTCCGAAACTGAGATCGAGCCGGTAGCCAACGAGACCGCCCTCTCCGCGCGCCGCGTCGTCGCGACATACGCCACCGACGCTGACGAATGCCGCATGCTGTTGTCGATGTTGGGTATTGCGGCGAGCGACGACGCGAACTGATCACGACGTCAGCCGCCGACGCGTAGCCCGATGACTACCTCTCGCACCGCAGAATTCGTTGTAGTTGCCAACCGACTCCCCGTCGACAAAGAAGTTCTTCCCGACGGGACGGTGACCTGGAAACGCAGTCCGGGCGGTCTCGTCACTGCGCTCGAACCAATTCTGCAGTCGCACACCGGCGCATGGGTCGGCTGGTCGGGTGTCCCCGACTCCGACGACAATCCCGATATCGAGGGCATCGATATTCGCGCGGTGCCGCTGTCGACGGAAGAGATCGCGGAGTACTACGAAGGCTTCTCCAACGCGACGCTGTGGCCGCTCTACCACGACGTCATCGTCAAACCCGAGTACCACCGCGAATGGTGGAACAGCTACGTCGAGGTGAACCGGCGTTTCGCGCAGGCCGCATCCGACGCTGCCGCTGAAGGTGCGCTGGTCTGGATACAGGACTATCAGCTGCAGCTGGTGCCCAAGATGCTGCGCATGCTGCGCCCCGACCTCAAGATCGGCTTCTTCCTCCACATCCCGTTCCCCCCGGTCGAGCTATTCATGCAGATGCCGTGGCGCACCGAGATCGTCGAAGGCTTGCTGGGCGCCGACCTCATTGGCTTCCATTTGCCCGGCGGCGCACAGAACTTCCTGTACCTCGCCCGACGCCTCGCCGGGCACGCGGTGTCCAAGGGTTCGATTGGCGTGCGCTCCAAGTTCGGCCTGGTCCAGGTCGGGTTTCGCACGGTCCGGGTCGGCGCGTTCCCCATCTCGATCGATTCCGAATCCCTCAACGCGCTGGCGATGGCACGCGAAGTCAGAGCCCGCGCCGCGCAGATTCGCGCCGAACTCGGCAACCCCAAGACAATCCTCCTCGGCGTGGACCGACTCGACTACACCAAGGGCATCGACGTTCGTCTGACCGCGCTGTCGGAGCTCCTCGACGAAGGACGCGTCGACCCGCATACAACGGTGATGGTCCAGCTTGCGACGCCGAGCCGCGAACGCGTCGACTCCTACATCGCCATGCGCGCCGGCATCGAGCAGTTGGTCGGCAACATTAACGGCCGCTTCGCGGAGGTCGGTCAGCCGATCATCCAGTACCTGCATCGGCCCGTCGCGCGCACCGAACTCATCGCATTCTTTGTCGCCGCCGACGTCATGCTGGTAACCCCGCTGCGCGACGGGATGAATCTCGTTGCCAAGGAATACGTGGCTTGTCGCAGCGATCTGGGTGGCGCACTGGTTCTCAGCGAATTCACCGGTGCCGCAGCCGAATTGAAGTCTGCTTACCAGGCAAACCCGTACGACCTGGACGGCGTGAAAGACGCGATCACCCGAGCCGTCGACCAAGAACCCGAAGATGGTCGCCGGCGCATGCGTGCACTGCGTAGGCAGGTGCTCACGCACGACGTCGAACGGTGGGCACAGAGCTTCCTGTCGACCCTCGCGCAGTCGCAGCCGACGGTCGCGGGCACGGACCGCAGTCTCGCGGCCGCGGCTGACTCCGCTGACACCGCCGACGAGTGAGACACGTTGACTAGCAACGGCATTCCCGACGACCTTGCTGTCGCACTACGGGACGTCGCAGTCGTTGGCCGGCTCCTCATCGCATCAGATTACGACGGCTGCATGTCGCCGATCGTGTCTCGTCCACAGGACGCGGTGCCGAATCCGCGGTCGGTGGCCGCGATCGAGCGACTGGCCGTCGCGTCAAATACCGACGCGGCCGTCGTATCTGGGCGTGCGCGTGCGGATTTGGCGCAGCTGTCGGGGTTGAGTCAGGCCGTGACGCTCGTCGGCAGTCACGGTAGCGAGTTCGCGGACGGCTTCGCGATTCCGTTGAGCTCAGACGAGAAAGCGCTGCTGGCGCGGATCGTCGACGAATTCGGTTCCATTGCACAACAATTCGCCGGTACGAGCGTCGAAGTGAAGCCCGCGAGCACCACCCTGCATGTCCGCAATGCTTCCGCGGACGATGCCGCGGCCGCCCTCGACGCGGCGCGGCGCGGTCCAGCGTCGTGGTCCGGTGTCCACACCACCGAAGGCAAGGCGGTGATCGAACTTGCCGTCATCGAAACCAGCAAGGGTCATGCGTTAGACACACTGCGCGCCGACGTCGACGCCGTTGTGTACCTGGGTGACGACGTGACCGACGAGAAGGCGTTTGCGCATCTGCGGCAAACAGATGTCGGGATCAAGGTCGGCGAGGGAGCGACGCTCGCGCGGTACCGGATTGCCGATACCGATGCGGTAGCAACGGTTTTGGAGATGTTGGCCCAGCTACGAGAGCAAGCGGCCGAATAGACCGGCCTACGCCAACGCGATCGATGTAATTGGGTCCGCGTACAGAACGCTCAACGCGACAACTACCGCGGCGCTCTCCTGAATCCGCAGCCCGAACCGCGACGGCATGAGCTCCAACGCCCAGGGCGTCCGCGTGGCCGCGTCGAACGCCGCCTGTACCGGCGCCAAGCCACGTCGGTGGTTGGTGAAGGCGTCCCCGGAGACAACGATGGAATCGGGATTGAGCACGTCGCGGAGCAACGCGAGAGATTGGCCGAGGACTCGAGCCCGATTGTCAGCGGATTGTGCTGCGGCACTACCGATAACGTCCTGCAGCGTCGCCGTGACACCGCCAGCGTCGACCGGTAGATAGGCGATGGTTCCGCTCCCCCGACCCGGGATGTGCACCTTGCCGTCGAATGTCATTGCCATGCCGACGGTTTCACGCGCGTAGAAGAAGAGTCCAGCCCCTTCCCCCACCCGCGGATACGTCATTAACAACTCCGCCGCGGCCATCGCTTGCACGTGCTCACACACGGTAACCGGAACGTCGAGGACGTCGGTCAGGATCTGCCCGACCGGTGTTCGATGCCAACCGAGAACCGGATGTTCGACGACGCCGGTATGGACGTCGACATCGCCGCCGGTCGCCACTCCGCCCCACAGGAGTCGACGCCCGCTGAACCGGTCGGCCAATTCCCGCAATTGTGAACTCAACTGTTTGACGGCTGTGGTGCCATCGCCGTCGGGAGTCGCGACGGCGTGACTGTAGAGCACCCGGCCGCCGACGTCGGCGATGGCTAGCAACGTGCGTCGGGCGCCGATGTGCATTCCAGCGACGCATAGTGCGTCCCGGTCGGTGGTCAGCGGATTCTTCGGTCGGCCGATGCTGCCCGGATCGACCAGGTCGGGTCGTTCGACGGTCAACCCCACCTTCGTCAACGCATGTACCTGGCGATTGACCGTCGCCGCCGACAGTCCCGTCGCATCGACCAACTGGTCGCGCGTGATCGGCCCGCCGGTACGCACGGCCTGGAGAACCGCCGCCGCAGGCACCGAGCCGACGTGGAGTTCAGGGGGAACCACCCCGGTACGTGACATGGCCCCGAATCTAGCAGTGAAGTTAGTTCAATAGCATGGAGTCATGACCAGTAGCCGCCCTTCTGAATCAACCGTGCCAACAACTACCGCTAACTCTGGTGATCGTCGGGTCGCTGTGGTAACCGGAGCGAGTTCGGGTATCGGCGCGGCCACCGCGCGCATCCTCGCCGCACAGGGATTCCACGTGGTCGTCGGGGCTCGACGCCTCGACCGCATCACCGCACTCGCCGAGGAGATCGGCGGCACCGGACTGTCGCTCGATGTCACCGACGACCAATCGGTGGCCGACTTCTGCGCTCACCTCGATCGCGTCGATGTCCTGGTCAACAACGCCGGCGGCTCGAAGGGCCTCGCAACCGTCGCCGAAGCCGATCTCGACGACTGGCGGTGGATGTGGGAGACAAATGTCCTTGGCACGCTGCGCCTCACCAAGGCACTGCTACCCGCGCTGATTGCGTCGGGGGACGGGTTAATTGTGACCGTGACGTCAATCGCGGGCATGGATGTGTACGACACCGGTTCCGGCTATACCTCCGCCAAGCACGCACAGTCGGCGTTGCATCGCACCCTGCGGCTCGAGCTCCTGGGCCAGCCGGTACGACTCACCGAGATCGCGCCGGGCATGGTGGAAACCGAGTTTTCAGTTGTGCGCTTCGATGGCGATCAGGATCGCGCGGACGCCGTCTACGCCGGGCTCACACCGCTCGTCGCCGAGGATGTTGCCGAGGTCATCGGATTCGTGGCGTCACGGCCGCCGCATGTGAACCTTGATCAGATCGTGCTGAAGCCGCGCGACCAGGCGACGACTCGTCGAAACATCAAGAACCCCAACTAGATTCGCAGTACTAGCGCGGAGCCGGTACCGGGGCGCCCTTCGGGGTTGCCGGTGCCGACTTCGACGTGACCTCACCCTTGACCGCCGACCAACTCTTCCAGGTGGTCCACGGAATTGCCCAGTCGAAAATGTCGCCGTCGGCTTCCGACAGCTCGATCCGAGTGCCGGTCACCTCGACCGGATCGCCGTAAATCGCCGTCGCAAAGTACTGCTCGGCGTTCGATAGCGACAGATTGATGCAACCGTTGGTCACGTTCGACGCACCTTGCACGCCAACAGTTTCCGGGTTGGCATGAATGAACTCGCCATTGTTGGAAATGCGAACCGCCCAGCGCTCGCGGATGTTGAAATAGCCAGCCGCCGGGTTGCTCATATAGAAGTCGGCATGCCGTTCACTCACCACGTGGATGCCCGAGCGGGTGACGTTGCGATCGACATCGCCCTGCCCGTAACTGCAGGGCAGCGTCATCAGCGTCCCACCGTCGCGCTCAACGACGATCTGATGCGATCCGGCGTCGGCCTTGACGACTTGCGATCGTCCGATGACAAAGTCGCTCGTCATATCGGATTCGCCATACGCGCCATCACCGTGATCGAGACCGTAGAACTTCGCGGTCACGTGCACCTTGGTACCCGGCTTGAAATACTCGCGAGTCCGCCAATGGATTCGTGACCCGTTGTCCTCGCCAAGCCACGCCCAGCTGCCTTCGGTTTCTGGGTGGGTGGTGACCGTCAGAGCCTTTTCCACTGCGGCTTTGTCTTGCACGGTTCCACCGAACTTCAGAATGATCGGCGCCGCGATACCGACTTCCTGGCCGTCGGCGATATTCACCACCACACCGATTTTCTCTTTCGGCGCCAACGTCGAGAACGAAGCGTCGATGGTCCGCTTGACGCGGTCATATCCGATGGCGCTGCCTGCCCAGGTGTATTTGGTCGCGTAGCCGAGCGGTTCGGAGACAGTAAACGTCGTGCGATCGTCGGACAGCGTCCCAGGAACGGCGTGTCCGGCGGGGTTGATCAACTTGACGTCGGGGTTGAGGACGCCGCCGGTCGCACGGACCGAGAACGTGAGCGTTGGGTTGGGTGCCGGTGCGTCGAGTGCGGGTGTGAAGGTCAGACCAACAGTGGGCTGACGTGGGCCGGAAGGCTTCTTCGAACCAGAGTCGGTGCTGCAGGCCGCGACAACCGCGATCGCGCTGACCCCCGCAGCCGCGAGCACGGCACGCCGTGTCGGCTCCTTGGCATTCATTAGAAGAAGTTTACCGGTTTTTACCTCGGAAAGCCGTCCAAGACGGCCGCTGTGCCGGACAGTCCGAGCCGCGTAGCACCAGCGTCGATCAGTTGCGCGGCAAACTCGGCGGTGCGGATTCCGCCGCTCGCCTTCACGCCGATACGGGCACTCACGGCCGCCCGCATAATCGTGACTGCTTCCACCGACGCACCACCGGCCGGGTGGAAACCGGTCGAGGTCTTCACATATCTCGCGCCCGCCTGCTCGGCTCGCCGGCAAACCTCGGCAAGAGTATCGGGGCCCGCGAGGTCCAATAGAGCGGCCGATTCGACGATGACTTTGAGGACCGCGTCGTCACCGACCGCTTCTCGAACGGTAAGGACGTCGACGAATACCTCGTCGAAGCGACCGTCGACCGCGGCGCCAACGTCGATGACCATATCCACCTCACGCGCGCCCGAATCCACCGCGAGCCGAGCTTCGGCAGCCTTCACCAGCGAGTGATGTTTACCCGACGGAAAGCCCGCGACAACGCACAACACCTGCTCGCCGGTCTTGATTGGCAGCATCGACGGCGAGAGGCATACCGCATACGTGTTCAGTTCGGCCGCCGCGGCAATCGCGGCCTCGGCGTCGGCGCGCGTCGCCTCGGGTTTGAGCAGCGTGTGATCGACGATCGCGGCAACGTCGGAGCGGGTCAAAGGTCGGGGGGCGGATGCAGTCACCACACGAGCTTGGCACACTGTCACAAATGACCGACCGCTACGTGCTGACCCTCGGCTGCCCCGACCAGACCGGCATCGTGGCCCGCATCTCCGGATTCCTCTCCGACGCTGGCGGGTGGATCACCGAGGCCGCCTACCACTCCGACGCCGACACCGGCTGGTTCTTCACCCGACAGGCCGTGCGCGCCGATTCGGTGGCCGTCGGATTTGACGACCTGACAGAACAGTTCGGCGCGGTAGTTGCGTCGGAGTTCGGGCCGAAAACCGAGTGGACGTTGACGTCGACACGTGCTCGCAAAAAGGTTGTGCTGCTGGTCAGCAAGGACAGCCATTGCTTGATCGACCTTCTCGGTCGAGCACATCGCGGTGAACTGCCCGCCGACATTGCCACGGTCATCGGCAATCACCCCGACCTCGGCGACATCTGCGCCGGACTCGGCGTTCCGTTCACGCACGTGCCGTTCGGCGACGACAAGGCGGCCGCGTTCGCCCGGCTTGCCGCGATCGTCGATGAGATCAATCCCGACGCGGTGATTCTCGCGCGCTTTATGCAGATTCTGCCGCCTGACCTCTGCGAGCGGTGGGCCAAGCGGGCCATCAACATTCACCACAGTTTCTTGCCCAGCTTCGTCGGCGCGCGGCCGTACCACCAAGCATTCGCGCGCGGCGTGAAACTGATCGGCGCCACCTGCCACTACGTGACCGCTGAACTCGACGCCGGACCGATCATCGAGCAGGACGTCACCCGGATTGACCACACCGATTCAACGGCCGACATGGTCCGTCAGGGTCGGGACATCGAGGCGCTGGTTCTGGCCCGCGGCGTTCGGTGGCACCTCGAAGATCGGGTGCTGGTGCACGGGCGTAAGACCGTGGTGTTCAACTAGAACAGCACCCGCCCCCGACCCCCAAAACCGCCCCGGAGCGGGTTCAAATCCCCATATGCGCGGCAGCCGTCGCTCATGGGCGGAATTGGGGAGAGTTTGGGGGTTAGAACAGCGCCGAGCAGCTTCCGTTCGGACTGGAAACGTTCTCCTTGAGCTGTAGATTTTCACCGGTCACGTCGAAGTTCACGCCGTCCGCGGCCACCTTCACCGACGCAAACGTCAGGCTGTCGAAGGTGTCGCCAAACATCGACTTCGAGATTTGATCGACGATGCCCTGCGCGTAGTTGTCGGGGATGTCGACAAACGACGCGGCCTTGGCGTCGACCACCTTGAACGACAGTTTGCCGTTCGCAACTTCCGGCTTGAGCTTCACCGACACCGGGATCGGGAAGATCAGCGCGGTGACGGTCGCGTCGACGTCAATCGTGCCGTCGGCCTCGTTGCCCTTGAGCGACGTCAGTCCGCTACCTCCGGTCTGCGGTCCGGTGTCGCCTCCGGTCTGTCCCCCCTCGGTCTGCCCCTGGGCCGTCGTCGACATCGCCTGGACGCGCGAGAACGAGACAAATCCGTTGCCGGTCACCCGTCCGATGGTCGACGTGTCGTTCTTCGACGACAGTTCGTCTAGACGCATGTGCAGGCGAGTCGTGTCGGTGGCACCGGCCTTGTCCCGAGTGTCGACCTGCACGTACGGAATGTCTCCGGTGACTGCCTGCAGGATGACCGGCTTGCCGCTCAACGACACGTCGACGTCGGAGCCGGTGAAGTCGCTGACTCCCTGCGCCACACAGTCCTTCACCTTGTGTCGCAGGTACAACTCAGTACCGACACCAGCGATCACGACCAACAGGATGACCGCGATGGATACGAGCGCGATGATCTTGCCGAGGTGTCGACGTCCGGGAGCCTTTGCCACGACAGCGGGCTGCGGACCGGTCGGCGGCACCGCACTGAACGCGTCACTGGGACTATCGAAGCTGGCCGTCGACCCATAGGGCGCGTCAGTGGGGACCTGCGAGTAGGCCCGCGCTGACGGATCGGTGTTCGGTGGCGGCAACTGAGTGGTCTCAGGCCCCTCTTCGCGTGGTTCGTCGGTCATTTCCGGCGGTGCTCCTTTGGTGGGGCGGCAAATCTGGCTAGGTGAAAATCTGGCTGGCTAGGTGAAACTGCGCCGGTTCACGAGAACCCCGAGCTGCTCGCGTGCCGTCGCAACGATGGACAGGTCAAGCTCGACAGTCGAGGTGACCGGCGTCTCATCATAAGCGGCCACCACGCTACCGAACGGATCTGTGAGCTGACTAAACCCGATCCCGGTTGGCGCCTTCGACGACCGCGCGACCGGGTCATCCGGCAAAGCTTGTCCGACGGCCGCGACGAAGGTCGCCGTGTCGAGGGCACGCGCGGTGGCGATCGTCTGCCATTGACGTAGTTTGCCGTCGCCAGCACCCCACGACGCCGGTACGACGATCAACTCCGCTCCCGCGTCGGCAAGGCCCACGAATTGGTCAGGAAATCGCAGGTCATAGCAGGTTGCGACGCCGACGGTGCGCTCGCCGATCGTAACGGTGACCAACGCGGCGCCAGGTGCGACCGTGGCCGACTCCGCAAAGCCGAACGCGTCGTAAAGGTGGATCTTGTCGTAGCCGTACCGCTGCCCGTCGGGCCCGACGATCAGCAGCGTATTCGCGACCCGACCGTCGTCCGCGGGCGTGAACATGCCGGCGATAATCCATAGGTCATTCACATGTGCGACGTCGGCGACGGCGCTAGCCCACGGTCCGTCGAGGGGTTCGGCAACCGGGCTCAGCGGCACTCCGAACCGGCACATCGTGGCTTCCGGGAACACCACCAAGTCGGCACCATCGGCGGCCGCCGTCGCCGCTTCGGCCGCGATGATCTCCAGATTGGAAGCAGGGTCGGTGCCGCTGGAGATCTGGGCCATCGCAACACGCATGTTCCAAGCGTAGTCAGAAACCGCTATAGCTGAAGTTAGAGACCCGGAGCCACGACGTCCCACGGCACAGTGAGCATGTTGTCCCGCCCGGCTCGACGCTCCGGTGTGAAACCCACTCCTGACGCACCCAGCAAACGCAGGGTTTCCCGCCAACGGACTCGATGGCCAAGGGAGGCATGACTCGCCGCCGAATCCCACCAGCGGTCCAGCGTCACGAGAAGCTCGTGGATTCGCTCCCCGGGCACATTGCGATGGATGAGCGCCTTGGGCAGCCGCGCCGCCAACTGCGACGGCCGTTCGGTGTGCTCGGGCGCCCAGCACAGCGTGAGCGAGATTGGTTTGTCAGCGTCCAGCAGGATCCAGCAGCAGCGTCGACCAATCTCGTCGCACGTCCCTTCGACGATCAGCCCGCCCGGCGCCAGCGCAGCCTGCATCTGGCCCCATGCGTCGACGACTTCCGATTCGTCGTACTGCCGCAAGACGTTGAATGCGCGCACCAGGTTGGGTCGGTGTCCGGCCAATTCGAATCCACCCACCCCAAATTCGACGCCGTCGGTGGGCGGAACGATTCGGTCGGGATCGATCTCCAACCCGACCAAGCGCAGTTTCGGGTATTCGACACGCAGCCGGGTAGCCATCTCGACTGCGGTGTCGGGCCGACCGCCATACCCAAGGTCGATGGCGAGGGGTTCGTCGACGCCGAGCATCGCGGAACGAATCGCGGCGTTGCCGACCAACCAGCGATCGACTCGGCGCAGTCGATTGATATTCGTGGTGCCGCGGGTGATCCGCCCCGACGGCGCGAGCTCAGAGATTCTTGGTGACCCAATCGGCAGCGTATTCGGCCTCCGCGCGGAACAGGTCGACGAGGTTGACCAACATCATCTGCTCAAGCTTGCCGTTGATGAACGGAATGAAAACCTTCACCTCGGTGGTCTTGCGGATGGTGCAACCGGTCTCGGTGGGAAATAGTTCTTGGGTTCCGTTGAGGCTGCCCGGACCGGCGGGAATCGACGCGTTGTAGGTTCCGCTGGTGCTCGAGGGGTCGAAGGCACCAAAGGTCTCTTCCCGCGTAATGACCATGTCCTTCATTAGGACGGTCTGCGCGAGCGGCGGCAGCTGGTCGCGGCCAATGGTCTGCCGAAGCATCACCCGCATGCCGTTGTCACCGCTCTCAAACTCGGCAACCTCGCAGTGCGGCGAAATCATCTGGAAGCCAGCCATCATGTCATCCCAGTACTGCCGCGACATTTGTGCGGCGTAGAGCTTTTCTACGGGATGGTTGAAGCGAGCTGAGTAGCTGAGCCGTCGTGCCATATTCGTCAGGTTACCGGTCGCAATTCGCGATATCCCAATCGAGCGGCTTAGCGGTGTGACGCCTCCCACTCGATTGTGTGCTCAAGTTCAGCGTCGAGCAGCACGATGAGCTGGTCGAGAATCGCGTTCTCAACCTTGCCTCCGACGAACGGAATCGACACCGTGACCTCGCCCGAGTAGTTGGTCGTCGCAGGGTCCCCCGACGTCGTCTGCTTTCCGTTGACCTTCGCTGGCGCGCCATCGACCGTCGCAGTCAGCTCACCGACGATGTCGGCGCCGGAGCGTCGAAGTACCGACTTCCGCGGAATGTGAAGGTCGCCCGGGCGGATCGCTGTCACCATCGACGGCAGCTTGTCTGCGGTAACGGACTGCTGCATCGTCACCGTGACTACGTCGCCATCGACGTTGAAGCTCTCCACGTGACCGTGGCCGATCGCCTCAAGTAGGTCGTGCCAGTACTGCTCGGTGGAGACCACCGTCCACAGACGGTCGGTGGAGAACGGGTAGTTGGCCGAATGTGCCAGGTTGCTCGACATGGCAGTAATCCCACCACATCGCGGTTCCCATCACGTCAGCTAGCCTCGTTTGGTGAGTTCTCCCCAACTGAGCGACCTGACCACGCTGCGCCTCGGCGGCCCGGTCACCTCGCTTGTTCGCGCGTTGACCAGCGACGACGTGGTTTCAGCCGTTAGCGACGCCGACGCCGCGGGTACCCCAACCTTGATTGTCGGCGGCGGCTCCAATCTCATCATCTCCGACGCCGGCTTCGCTGGCACCGCCATCGTCATCGCAACCAATAGCCATGAGTTCGGCTTCGACGCCGGTCGGCCGCACGTCACCGCCGACGCTGGCGTCGCTTGGGACAACCTCGTTGCCGCGAGCGTCGATGCGGGTTTCGGTGGGCTGGAGTGCCTTTCGGGAATTCCGGGTTCCACCGGTGCGACGCCGGTGCAGAACGTCGGCGCGTACGGCGTCGAGGTTGCCGACGTCCTTCGCGAGGTGACTCTCTACGACCGTCGCGAGCAAACGATCGAGACCGTTGAACCGTCGGCTCTCGACCTGGCGTACCGCACCAGCAATCTGAAGCATCGCGACGAGCGGATCGTTCTGTCGGTTTCGTTGTGGCTCAACGACAACGGAGTGTCGCAGCCATTGCGGTATCGCGAACTGGCCACCGCACTGGGGGTCGCCGAAGGGGAAACCGCGGACGCCGCAAAGGTGCGCGAGCACGTGTTGGCGCTGCGCCGTAGCAAGGGCATGGTCTCCGACCCCGCGGACCACGACACCTGGAGTGCCGGGTCGTTCTTCACCAATCCCGTTGTGGCACAGGACAAGGCACCGGAAATTCTCGATCGAATCCGCGCCAAGATCGGAGCCGATGTCCGGATCCCGAATTTTCCGGCGCCCGATGGAGTAAAGCTCTCGGCGGGCTGGCTCATCGAACGCGCGGGATTTCACCGCGGCTATCCCGGCGACGATGCGTCGGTGCGGCTGTCGACGAAACATACACTCGCACTAACGAATCGGGGTACCGGTACCACCGCCGAACTCCTCGTGCTGGCTCGCGACGTGCGTGCGGGCGTCGAGGACGCTTTCGGCGTTCTGCTCATACCCGAACCAGTACTGATCGGGTGCGAGCTGTAGGCGGCTAGCCGGCGAGTTCCGCTTTCGGCCTACCGGCGAGGATGTCGTCGAGTAGCTGGTTGAACTCTTCTGACGCTTCGATGCTCGACATGTGACCGACGCCCTCCCATACGAGGTAGTCGTGCAGGAATCCGTTGCGGCGCAATCGATCTGCCATCAGGTCCGACTGAATCGGCGGCAGTAGCTTGTCTTCGGTTCCGACGATAACCGTCGTCGGGACCCGCAATGCGTCGAGCCCTTCTACGGCATCAAGCTTGGCGAGCGCGGATCCGCAGGCAGCACGCGCTACCGGGTTGCACGCCGATACCATCTCATCGACGAACTCGACGTGCGCCCGCCGCGCGCCATCGGCCATCGCGATGTACTGAACAACCTTGGCTCCGGCCGCCACGCGTGGAGTCGGCACCGGCGACGATGCGACAAGCCAGCCGGCCAGCACTCGGAACGGGTCGGCGAACGCGGGTAGCGTCGACGGCGCGATCGCCAGCCGCTGCAGCACCTTCTCGGACGCGGTTGACACCAGGATTACGTGCGAAATACGTTCTGCCACATCGCTACTGAACTGTTGCGCCCACACTTGGATGGTCATGCCACCCATGCTGTGGCCCATGATGACGGCCTTGCGATCCGCTGGCAAAACAGCGCCGAGAACGGCGTTGAAGTCGCGGCCGATCACCTCGGGAGTAATTCGCGCGTGGCCAAGGGAGCTGTCACCGTGGCCGCGCTGATCGTAGGCAACGATCGTCCGGTCGGGATGAGTTGCGAGCAGGTGATTGATTTGCGGCAACCAGTAGTCGGTGTTGCAGGTCCAACCGTGGGCCATCACGATGACGTCGCCGGTCGACTCTTCGACACTCGGACCGTAGGTCAAGACATTGAGCGACGCACCGTCGGCCGTCGTCACCACGCGGCGCTGCGGCGCCGCTGTCGGCTGCGCGAGAAGCGGATCGGGCCCGTCGTCGACGCTGGTGTACGTCAGCGCCGTGCGGATCAAGGAACCGAATACCGTCGCCACGCCGACACCCGTGGTCGCTGCGCCGGCCGCCGCGACTCCCCCGAGTACGCGTGCGAGATTCTTAGTGGTGTTTCCCATGACGTCTACTCTCCAGATTCCCCAGCCAACGCATCCGGCACCTGGTCGGCGTCCGGTGGTGACTCGAAGTACTTCGAGGCCTCTCCAATTGCCTGGGAGATCTCGTTGTCCAGCGCTCTGCTGAACGTGGTTTCCACAATTTCGTGTGCCATCGGGCGCACCTGCTGAATTAACTCGGCAACCCTGGCGATCTCGACGTCACTCATGTCCCGAAGGTGTTCGTCGAAGTAGCGGTCAGTGATGATCGAGACAAAGCTGTGCGCGGCGTCCGCGAGGTCTGCCTGAACACGAACCCACCGCTCAAGCAGGGCGTCGATATCGATGCCCCCGCGGACCAACACCTCCGCGCCTTCCAGGAGCTCCGGGTTGCGGATCGCGAACTGGGCTCCATCTTTGGCGAGCAGTCCGAGTGTCTGGCTGAGTGCGATGGTTTTGTCGCTTGCGTTGAGCGTCTTGCGCAGTTCGGTGATCGTGATCGTCGCCGCACGCTTCCAGGTCCGGAATCGACCGCCCTTGGGTGAACCGCGCAGCACATGCTCGACCGTCATGCCGTAGTGCGCGGCATGCAGGAGCTCGGAGATCGTCGCGAATGTGTAGCCGCGCTCAAGCATGCGCGAGATGAGATTAAGGCGAACCAGGTGCTCGTCCGAGTACCAGCCGGTGCGCCCCTTGATGATTGGCGCAGGCAGCAATCCGCGGTCTTGGTAGACGCGGATGTTGCGGACACTGACCCCAGAGACTTGCGCGAGGTCGTTGATTCGGTACTCAGCCATTCTTACGGAACCATGACCGTCCCTGAATGGAGTCAACGCGCGGCCGGACGTCGACGATGTAGACCAGCATGGCCACGACACCGATGATGCCGAGGAAGCTGACCGCACCGAAGAGCCAGATGAACAGGGTTGCCGCGGCGAGAATCGCGACCCAGATGACCTTCGACTGTCGATCGACCGCCGGGAAGGCGTCAGACCGTTGGATCGCGGCGTGCACGAGCGCTACTGCCGACGCCGCACCCGCGATCAACGTCAACACGAACATGACGCCCATCTGCGCGTAGTTCATTACCGAGAGAAAAGACACGTCACCACTCTATCGACTCGTTGCTGGTCCGGAACGGCCCGCTGTTAAAGCAGGCTATCAACGCAATGTTGCCGGGTCGCTTTCGCGAACCCGGCAACACGTAGTGCGTCATGCAAGCATGTCTTACTTCTTCGGTGCGGCCTTCTTGGCCGGAGCCTTCTTGGCGGGTGCGGCCTTCTTAGCCGGAGCGGCCTTCTTGGCAGCAGCCTTCACCGGCGCGGCCTTGGCCGGAGCCTTCTTGGCGGGCGCGGCCTTCTTAGCCGGAGCGGCCTTCTTGGCAGCAGCCTTCTTCACCGGAGCAGCCTCGGCGGCAACGTCGGACGCGACAGAGTCAACCTTGTCACCAGCGATGTTCGCGAACTTGGCGGCACGCTCACCGACGGCGCGGGTCTGATCGGAAATCGAACCCAGAGCATCTTCGGTCAGGCCGAGTGCGTCCTGGTAGACCTTCTCCAGCTTGGGGAGGTTTTCCTCGACGAGCGGCTGAGCCTTGATCTTCTCGATGGCACCTTCGCCACGCTCGGACAGCGAGGTGAGCAGGCCAGCGGCGACGGCGAGGTATGCCTCGGCGACCTTGCGCAGCTCTTCGGGGCTGAACTTAGCCTTGAGCTCTTCGAGCTCGACGGGCAGCTCGACGGGAAGCGACGACAGCTTGGCCTTGGCCTCTTCGAAACGAGCGAGCGCGAGCTCCCAGGTCTCGTCAACCTTGGCCTGGGCCAGGTCGCGGGTTCCTTCGACGCGGGCCTGAGCCTGGTCACGAGCGGTTTCGCTGCGTTCACGCAGCTGACCAAGAAGGTCGGTAACCTGCGTCACGGCGTTGCTGAATGGGTTATCGGTCATGAGATTTCACTCCTTGGTCGAGTCTGTTGCGACTGAGGCTTGCGACGCCTGGGTGGCAGTCGAGTTTTCATTCCGGAACGATTCGTAGATTTCCAGCAGAACCTGGCGTTGACGCTCACTGATCGACTCATCGGCGATGATCGCGTCGCGGACCGGGCTGGCGGGACGTTCTTCGAGGATTCCGGCACGTACATAGAGCACCTCAGCCGAAACGCGTAGACCCTTGGCGATCTGAGCAAGCACGTCGGCCGACGGCTTGCGCAAACCCCGTTCGATCTGGCTGAGGTACGGATTGCTGACCCCGGCGCGTTCCGCCAATTGGCGAAGCGACACCTGAGCGGCAACCCGCTGCGACCGAATGAAGCCACCGATGTCAGAGGCAGCGTTGGCCACCGCGTCCGTTGCGGCTGCGGCTACCGCGTCTACCTGTTCTGGCATGTTCGGGCACTCCATTCGTCTCGGTCAGATGCCAGTATTAGCCAGGGTGCTAGCAAATGCAAGCGCGTAGCTAACGTTTCGCTCGCAGGGCGCTCAACTATCGACGATCCGGGCACCGGCGACCAACCGGGCGGACCCATCTCGCGGCGCCGGGCGATCAGCTGAAGATCAACACCGAGACCGTGTAGATCACCAGACCCGCCAACGCTCCGACGACGGTGCCGTTGATTCGGATGAACTGCAGGTCTCGACCGACCTGCAACTCGATCTTTCGACTCGTTTCCTCCGCGTCCCAACCGCGTACCGTCTCGGTGATAACGGAGATGATCTCCTGGGAGTAGTTGGCCGCGACGTGATGGGCGGCGCGGGCCACCCAGCCGTTCATCTTGTCTTGCAGTTCCTGATCATCCCGAATTCGCGTCGCCAGACGAATTGCTGAGTCCGACAACGTATTTCGCAGTGTGCTGTTGGGGTCGTCGAGCATCTGCTCGATGATCGCCTTACCGGTCTTCCACGCCGTCGTGGCTGCTCCGGACACCTCGTCGCGACCCACCAATTCAGTCTTGATCGCCTCGAAGCGCGCGATCATCTCGGGGTCATTCTGTAGCTCGTCGGCGAACTGCGCGGCGTAGCTGTGCATGGCAACCCGGACGTCGTGGTTGGGGTCGGCTTTCACCTTCGACGTGAACTCCACCAGCTCCCGATAGATCTTGTCGCCAACTAGATTGTTGACAAACCGTGGGGTCCACTGCGGACCGTCGCGATCCACCACCCGGTCGATCAAATCCTGGCTGTCGATGGCCCAATCGTGTGCTCGGTCACATGCCAGCTGAATGACCGGTTCCAGGCGGTCCTCGGCGATCAATTGCTGCAGAATTCGGCCAACCGGCGGCGCCCACTCGGGTTCGGCAGCCCATCGAATGGCCGCCATGATGAGTTGTTCGACGTCCTCGTCGCGAAGCATCTCCGACGCGAGCGACAGCACCCGCGACGCTTCCTCGGACACACGGGGTGCGTTGACCGGGTCGGCCAACCAAGTGGACACGCGGCCCGGCAGGTTGAGTGACGACGCCCGAGTCTCGATGAGCTCCGGGGTCATGAAGTTCTCTTCGATGAACCCGCCCAATTGGTCGCCGATCTGATCCTTCTTCTTTCGAATCAACGCGGTATGCGGGATCGGGAGGCCGAGCGGCTGCCGAAACAGGGCGGTCACCGCGAACCAGTCGGCGAGCGCACCGACCATGCCTGCCTCCGACGCCGCGCGCACGTACCCGACCCACGCGGCAACGTCGACGCCGTCACGGTGCTCCAACCAGCGGGTCATCAGGTAGACGAGCGCGGCGAAGACCAGGAACCCGGTCGCGACGAACTTCATCTTGCGAAGGTCGCGGCGACGTTGATTGTCACTCGCCGGGTCGCCAAATCCGGTGAGGCCGGGAGCTGCCGAGGGAGCGGGCTCGACTTCGATCGGCAGATTGGTGGCAGTTGGCTGCATGAGACAGTCTTACCCGCAAACGAACTAGGCTTGCCAGGTGGCTTCCACTCGACCTACTCCCAGCGCCGCGGCGCGCGCGGCTGTCGCCGCCGCCGCAAACGTCACCCGAGGCATCGAACACGCCCTGATCAACGCGAGCGAGGGGTCGAAGCCGGCGACCGACGGCCGCAAGCAAAGGTGGGAACGCCACAAGGAACAGCGTCGCGAACAGCTCGTCGACGGCACCATCGCGGCCATCGTCGACATCGGCGCCGACGCTGGCATGGATGAGATCGCCGCACACATCGGCGTATCCAAGACCGTCCTCTACCGCTACTTCAGCGACAAGGGTGACCTGGCGCGAGCAGTCTCGGCGTCGTACTTCCAGAACTCGCTGCTGCCCGAATTGCTCGCCGCGATCGTCGACGACCGTGACGAGTTTGTTCAGACGCGCGCCATCGTGTCGGCATACGTGACGTCGGTGGCCGATGCGCCGCAGATCTATCGGTTTGTCAGCGCCCGCGCGGGGACGTCGGCGATGGATGAACCGGAAGCCGTCGTCGTGAAACTGATTACAGCGGTCATTTCGGCACGACTCACCGAGCGCGACTCTGACGTCGGGGGCTCGACAATCTGGGCGCAGGCCGTCGTCGGCGCGACGCGGCAGGTAGTGAATTGGTGGACATCCGACGGCTCGGATCAGACCAGCGAAGAGATCATCGACTACCTGACGATGATCCTGTGGAGCGCCGCGGTCGGGATCGCGAGCGTCGGGGGCGCACGAGAACGCTTTCTTGCCGCCCCTCCCGAGCTGCCGCCGGTAGAGTCCTGACGCATGAGCAAATCGACCGGTTGGTCCACGCGCCCGGAAACTTCCCTTCGCGCTTCGACGCTCGGCCCTCTGGCCGATTTCGACGTCGACTCCATGCCTGGCTTCGACGGCAAGAAGGACGTCGGCGAGGCGCTCCTCGTCGAACGAGGCGAAGAACTCGCTCGGCTACAGGAACTGCTGTACGCCAATGGCCGATCGGGTGACCACCGATCGGTCCTGCTGGTGCTACAGGGCATGGACACCGCGGGCAAGGGCGGCATCGTGCGCCACGTAGGCGGGCTCGTCGACCCGCAGGGGTTGGCAATCACCGGTTTCGGCAAGCCGACACCGCAGGAACTCTCCCACGACTTCCTGTGGCGGATCCGCAAAGCCGCGCCCGCAGCCGGGCGTATCGGCATCTTCGACCGCTCGCACTACGAAGACGTACTGCCCGTGCGAGTGCACAACCTCGTCCCGCAGTCAGAGTGGGAGCCGCGCTACGAGGTGATCAATCAGTTCGAGAAGGAACTCGTCGAAGCGGGTACGACGATCGTGAAGGTCGCGCTCGTCGTGTCGAAAGACGAGCAGAAGAAGCGACTGGCCGAGCGGCTGGACCGACCCGACAAATTCTGGAAGTACAACCCCGGCGACATCGACGAGCGTGCCTACTGGGATGACTACCTACAGGCATACCAAGCGATCTTCGACCTGACCGACAAGGATGACGCGCCATGGCACATCATTCCGTCGAACCGAAAATGGTTTGCCCGGCTCGCGGTGTGCGAGCTGCTGATCGGCGCGCTGGAGAGCCTCAACCTTGACTGGCCCGCCGCCGACTTCGACGTCGAGGTGGAAAAGAAGCGGTTGACCGAGGCTGACTAAGCCCGCCCGAATTTCATTACCCAGTTCGCGGCGATCCCGATCACCAAACCCCAGAACGCTCCCCCGATGCCGCCGATGGTGACGCCGGCGGCCGCGGTGACAAATGTCAGGGCCGCGGGGATCCGCATGTCGTCGTCGGCGAATGCGCCGAGAGCCGCTGACGCGAAGGTGGCCAGCAACGCAAGGCCAGCAACGGCTTCGATGAGTCCGGCGGGCGCGACCGCGGTGAGCACCGTCAGTCCGCCGGCCGCCAGGGCGAGCAGCAGATAGAAGAATCCGGCGCTGACACCTGCGAGCCAGCGGCGAGACTTGTCTGGACCGGCATCGTCGCCGGCAGCTAACGCAGCGGACAGGGCGGCGAGATTGATCGCATGTCCACCGAATGGTGCCGCGATCATCGTGCCGACGCCGGTGACGGCCATCGATGAGCGCCACGGAGCGTCGTAGCCGAAGGATTTGAGTACAGCGACGCCCGGCACGTTCTGTGATGCCATGGTGACGATGTACAGGGGCAGTGCCGTGCCGATCAGCGCCGCGACGTTGAACGTCGGCATCGTGAATTCGACTGTCGGCCACCAACTCTGACCGTCACTCGGATGAACCGGGGTGCCGTGCACGGCCAGGTCGACGCCGATGACGATCAATGCCGTAACCAACGCACACGGCAGCGCCCAGCGCGGTAGAAACCGGAGTGCCAGTAGCCACACCGCGAGGATCGGGAGAGTGAGCAACGGCTGCACACCCATCGACTTCACCGGGGCGAGGCATAACACCATCAGCACACCGGCGAGCATCGCTTGGGCAAGCGGAGTGGGAATGCGCCCAACGAGATTCCCGAGCACTGGAACGAAACCCGTTGCGACAACGGCTAATCCGACGGCGAGGAAACACCCGACCGCGGCGCTCCATCCACCCGACACCGCACCGCCACCCGCGAGAAGCGCGGCACCCGGCGTCGACCATGCGAGGGTAATCGGCATGCGATACCGCACACACAGGACGATGATCCCGAGTGCGAAGACAACGGTCAGGACAAATAGTCCCGACGCGGCTTGAGCCGGATTGGCTCCCGCGGCTCGCAGACCCGCGATCACGACGACAAACGACGACGTGAATCCAACAAGCGCGGTGACCAGGCCGGCGACGACTTGCTGTGTCGCCGGCCGGTCGCCGATAGCGCTAGATATCGCTACTTCTTTGCATAGTCGTAGAAACCGCGACCCGACTTCTTGCCGACTCGACCGGCTTCCACCATGCGCAGCAACAGCGGCGGCGCGGCGAACAGCGGTTCCTTGTACTCCTCGTACATCTTGTCCGCTATCGCTTTGACGGTGTCCAGGCCGACCATGTCGCTTAGCTTCAACGGCCCCATCGGGTGCGCACAGCCGAGGACCATCGCGCGATCGACGTCCTCGATCGTGGCGAAGCCGCCCTCGACCATGCGGATCGCCGACAGCAGGTACGGCACCAACAGCGCGTTGACGACGAAACCGGACCGGTCGACACAGCGGACGACCTGCTTGCCCAACACGTCCTGCGCAAAGTTCTGCGCACGGTCGTAGGTGGCGTCGGTGGTCTCCAGCGTCGTCACCAACTCGACGAGCGGCAGCACCGGTACCGGGTTGAAGAAGTGCATGCCGATGACCCGACCCGGGTTGGCCGTCGCCATGCCGATCTTCATGATCGGAATCGACGACGTGTTGGACGCCAGGACGGCGTCGGGGTCGGTGACGATGGCGTCGAGCTTGCCGAACAGCTCGGTCTTGATCGCTTCGTTCTCGATGATCGCCTCGATGACCAACTGGCGATCGGCGAGATCGGTCAGCGTGGACGTGAAGCGCAGCTGCTCGGCAGCTTGATCACGTTCCCGCTCAGTCAGCTTGCCGCTGGAGACGCCACGATCCAGCGATTTGATGATCCGGCCGCGGCCGGCCTCGAGAAGTTCCGGGGTGGCCTCGTAGACCTGAACGTCTGCGCCAGCACGCGCACAGACTTCGGCGATACCGGCACCCATCTGGCCGGCACCGATGATGCCGACGCGAGAGATCTTGTCACTCATACCTAAAAGTCCCTTTTTTATGCAGCGGGCGGCCCGCAACGTTAGTTACGGGCCGCCCACTTGGTTCGCTAAGACGCGAGGCTAGTTCCTAGTGGAACTGGCCCTCTTCGGTCGAGCCCTTCAGCGCAGCGGTCGACGTGTTGGGGTCAACCGTGGTGGCGATGCGGTCGAAGTAACCGGCGCCAACCTCACGCTGGTGCTTGGTAGCGGTGTAGCCGCGCTCCTCAGCAGCGAACTCGCGCTCCTGCAGCTCGACGTAAGCCGACATCTGGTTGCGGGCGTAGCCGTGAGCCAGATCGAACATCGAGTAGTTGAGGGCGTGGAAGCCAGCCAGGGTGATGAACTGGAAGGTGAAGCCCATCGCGCCGAGCTCGTTCTGGAATTTGGCGATGGTGTCATCGTCCAGGTGCTGCTTCCAGTTGAACGAAGGCGAGCAGTTGTAAGCCAGGAGCTGGTCGGGGAACTCAGCCTTGACCGACTCGGCGAACTTCTTGGCCAGCTCGAGATCGGGCTTGCCGGTCTCCATCCAGATCAGGTCCGCGTACGGGGCGTAAGCCTTGGCACGGGCGATGCAGGGCTCCACACCGTTCTTGATTCCGAAGAAGCCCTCGGAGGTGCGGGTGCCGTCCAGGAACGGCTGGTCGCGCTCATCGACATCGGTGGTCAGCAGGGTTGCTGCCTCGGCGTCGGTACGTGCGATAACCACGGTCGGGGTGTCGGCGACGTCGGCGGCCAGACGAGCCGAGGTCAGGGTGCGGATGTGCTGCTGGGTCGGGATGAGCACCTTGCCACCGAGGTGGCCACACTTCTTCTCCGAAGCGAGCTGATCTTCCCAGTGGGTGCCAGCGGCACCAGCGGCGATCATGGCCTTCTGGAGCTCGTAGACGTTGAGGGCGCCACCGAAGCCGGCCTCACCGTCGGCGACGATCGGGACAACCCAGTTGTCGACCGCGTCATCGCCCTCGACGCGGGCGATCTCGTCGGCGCGCAGCATCGCGTTGTTGATGCGGCGAACGACGGACGGAACCGAGTTAGCCGGGTACAGCGACTGGTCGGGGTAGGTGTGGCCCGAGAGGTTCGCATCGCCAGCGACCTGCCAACCGGACAGGTAGATAGCCTTGAGGCCCGCGCGGACCTGCTGCACGGCCATGTTGCCGGTCAGGGCGCCAAGCGCGTTGATGTAGCTGCCGTCACCCTTGGTGACGCCGTCCCACAGGATCTCAGCGCCGCGGCGGGCGAGGGTGTTCTCCTCGACGACCGAACCCTGCAGCTCTTCGACCTGCTGTGCGGTGTAATCGCGCTTGATGCCCTTCCAGCGCGGGTTGGTGTCCCAATCCTGCTGGATTTCGGCTGCGGTGCGTGGCTTACCGACGTTGCTCATTGACTACTTCGCTTTCTTCTACTGCGGCCCGGAGAGGGTCACTGTGGACAAGGCTGGCCGGAGAGTGTTTGCGAAACCGTAAGTCTTGCGAAACCTTCGACGCCTCTAGGCGGTGCCTGCAAAGAGAATGACACACAACAAACGTCCAGGTCCAACCCCTTTGAGATGCAAAATTGCGCCATGTTTTCCCGGCAGGTTGCAAAGTCTGCAAAACTGAACGTGTGAAACTTTCCCGAGTCGCGCTAAAAAGTACGCGCGTACTGGGATTTTGCCGACCTGCATCGACGCTTGCGCGAGGTACCGATCTCCGCGCCGGTGTACTCAGGCGTCACAACAGTTGTGCGCCCAGTGAAGAAAATCACAACCGAGAATCTCAGCGGCCGGTGTCGCCAACCCCTGCGAGGGCCTTGCCGAACAAGCTCACGAAGCCGTCATCGGACATCGGGCTTGGCGGCGTCGGTGCCGAACTGTCGAACGCCGACGGGTTGCCGGAGACCACCAATTGGACGGTTGCCGGAGCAGCGGTCGCGGCGTCGGAGGTGAAGAGTCCCGTCGCGTATGCGGCGTATCCGATCGCAACCGACGACGATCCGTCCGCAATCCGGGTCGTCACTCGGTTGCGTAACAGCAGAATGGCTCGTACCCGAAACTGGCCGACCCGACCGCGGAAGCCCGCCGTCGACGACGAGAGTTCCGGCGGATCCAGTCTCGTGTGCTCGGTCGTGATGACCGCACCGCGCATCGTGCCAGCGGTGACCGCGGTACGCGTGGTCGCGCACGGCCCGGTGCTAGCGGCCAGATCCGCGTCGACGTCACGCGTTCGCGTCGACGTCAGAGTCGTCAGAGCTGCCGACGCACTCGTAGCCCCCAACACCGCGGTGTTCTCCGACGACATCCCCCTGTTGAACTTCTCATCCGCCGTCGGCCGACAGGCCTCGGGTTCGACGCTGGTCGACGCCGTTGCCGCCAGCTGCTGGGCATTCGCCGACGTCAGCTCGGAAACAGTGAGACCGACTAGGTGGAATCCATCCGGAAGCGCGGCGGGCGACAACAGCATCGCCGCGGGTGTCGGGCGAACAGGGGCCGGGTCTGCGCAACCCCCGACGGTCGCGATCGCCACCAACGCCCCCAGCGCGCACAGACCAGATTTGTTCACCGCCCAAACCTACCGTGAAGGACAGGTCACCCCATGACGAAGACGTACGTCGGGTCCCGGCTGCGACAACTTCGGTCCGAACGCGGATTCTCCCAGGTCACGCTGGCCGCCCTGCTGGAGATCTCGCCGTCGTATCTGAATCAGATCGAGCACGACACTCGCCCGCTGACATCGTCGGTGCTCTCCAAGATCACCGAAGTGTTTGGGATCGAGGTCAGCTTCTTCGATTCGCAGGACAATGTCCGGCTCGTCGCCGAGCTGCGCGAAGCCCTACTCGACGAGGACGTCGAAGCGTCCGCACCCGCGACTGATCCGCAGGAGGTCTCCGACATGGTCGCCACCTACCCGGCGATGGCCGAGGCGATGGTCAACCTGCATCGCCGCTATCGCGTCGCGACCGATCAGCTGGCCGCCGCCACCGACGAACGCGGTGATCGCAGCATGCGCGGGATCATCAGCGCACCGCATGAGGAGGTTCGCGACTACTTCTATCAGCGCCGCAACTACATCCACGACCTCGACGTCGCGGCCGAAGAACTCACCACTCGTATGCGCATGCATTCTGGGGACGTTCGACAGGCCATCATCGACCGGCTTGAACGGGTCCACGGGGTGTCGGTGAATCGACGCGTCGACCTCGGCGACTATGTTCTGCACCAATTCGATCCGACGGCTCGGCGCCTCGACATCTCGGCCGCGCTCTCCGCCGGTCAGCGGACGTTCAAGCTGGCCGCGGAGCTCGGTTACCTCGAGTTTGGCGACCTGCTCAATCAACTGGCCGACGACGGCAACTTCACCACCGACGATGCACGTTCGCTCGCCCTCCTTGGCTTGGCCAACTACTTTGCGGCGGCGGCCGTCTTGCCGTATAGCCAGTTCCACGGTGCCGCAGAGGACTTCCGCTACGACATCGAGCGGCTGTCGGCGTTCTACTCGGTCTCTTATGAAACGATCTGCCACCGACTATCCACCCTGCAGCGACCGAACCTGCGCGGCATTCCGTGGTCGTTCGTCCGCGTGGACCGCGCCGGGAACATGTCAAAACGACAGTCCGCCACCGGCTTTCACTTCTCGTCGAGCGGTGGTACCTGTCCGCTGTGGAACGTGTACGAGACCTTCGGATCGCCCGGCAAGATCCTGACCCAGATTGCCCAGATGCCCGACGGCCGCAACTACTTCTGGGTTGCCCGCACCGTCGAACGCCGAGCGACACGGTACGGCGCACCCGGCAAAACATTCGCGATCGGCCTCGGTTGCGAGCTTCGGCATGCCGGACGAGTCATCTATTCCGACGGTCTGGAGATTGGCCCCCAGGCGCGGGTGTCGCTGATCGGCGCGGGCTGCCGCGTCTGCGAGCGCGCCAACTGCCCGCAACGTGCGTTCCCCGCGCTGGGCGGCCGATTGGAAATCGACGAGCACCGAAGCAGCGTTTCGCCGTACTGAGTACCGTGTGACCATGACCACTCCCCGGATCGCCCCCGGCGGCTTCCGTGAACTCGGACCCTTCAATTGGATCTTCGCCCGCGGCGCATCACTGGCCACCGGCGTCGAAGACGCACACGTCTTCTCCACCCTCGGACGAGCGAAGGGCCTGTTCCGCGGCTGGCTGCATTACTCGTCGCGCATGATGCCGTTCGGCAAATTGTCCCGACGCGACACCGAGATGCTGATCATCCGCACCGCCCATCTGCGCAACTGCGAATACGAACTCGACCACCACCGCAAGCTCGGTGCCCGCGCCGGCATCACCCCCGACCTCCTGGAGAACATCCTCGCCGGTCCCGACGCCGGCTGGGGTGATCGCGAGCGCACCCTCCTGTTGGCAACCGACGAACTCGTTGAGAGCCGCGACGTCACCGACACGACCTGGTCAGCGCTGCAACGGCACCTCACCGACGAGCAGCAGATCGCGTTCGTTCTCCTTGTCACGCAATATGATTCGCTGGCCACGACCCTCGGCACGCTGCGCGTCGAACGCGACACCAAGCGGTAGACATATGTCGTCGATTGCCCAGCGACTGATGCACAGCCGCGCCTTTTCCCTTGTCTACGAGGATCTTTGGCGCCCCACGTTCACGCGGATCTTCAGTCTCGGTGGCCGCGCGACCGCCGACTACGATCGTTCACTCATCGCCTACCTGTCACGGCCCGGCGACCGCCAAATCCTCGACGTCGCTTGCGGACCGGGCAACTACGTCGGACGGTTTGCCCGCAATTTGACCGGCGACGGCCGTGCGGTTGGTGTCGACTTCTCGCCCGCGATGCTGTCGCGGGCAACGCACACCAACGTCGGCGATCGCATCGCCTACCTGCGCGCCGACGGTCACGCACTTCCGTTCAGGGACAGCAGCTTTGACGTCGTGACCTGTCTTGCCGCGCTGTATCTCATCCCCGATCCACTACCCGTCATCGACGAGATGGTCCGCGTGACCGCACCGGGCGGCGAGATCATTATTTTCACCTCGGTGCGCACCGAGTTGACCCGCGGACCACTCGCCGATGTCGTGGCAAATGCAAGCGGTTACCGGCTGTTCGGCGCCGATGAGATCACCGGCCGCCTGTCGACGGCTGGCGCCGTTGACGTCGAACAAACAATCATCGGGCAGGGTCAGTACGTCATGGGACGCAAGCCGCTTCCTAGCTAACGGCTCGACGCCGCATCGCCGGTCAGGCCGCCAGAACGTCGTCGATCTGGTTGATAGCCTGGCTTGCGCCTTCGACGACGCCCATGTCGAGCACAGTCTGTAGAGCTTCGGCGGTTTCGTAAGTACTCGTATAGACGGCGCGGGTCGCACCATTGTTCTCGGTAAAAGCGTAGGTGTTAGTGGACACCGGCATATTCGGCAGCGGATTGAAGTCAGCGTCGGCAAAACCGTCGGTGAAGGAGAAACCGTTGGGCTCGTCGACGGCGGTGACCTCCCACCAGCCGGCGTGCTTCTCGCCCTCGGGGCCGGTCATGAAGTAGTTGATTCGTCCGCCGGGCCGCAGGTCATGGTCGACGAAGGTTGCCGGGAATGTCGGCGGACCCCACACGCGTTCGAGCTGACGAGGATCCGCGTAGATGCCCCAGACCCGTTCGACGGGTGCGGCAAAGTCGGCGGTGATGGTCAGGGTGCGAGCGTCGACGTCGGAGACGACATTGGTAACAGGCATGATGATCTTCCTTTTCAGATGGAGTCTTGCGGTTGCGAGTGATCCGTGGCGAGTAATTCGTCGATCCGCGAAATCCGGCCACGCCACACGGTCTCGATCTCTGCCAGCATCGAGGCCACCGACCGGATTGCTTCCACATCACCGCTGGCCAGCTGCTCGCGGCCGCTGCGTCGCTTGGTGAGCAACCCAGCCTTTTCCAGTACGGCGACATGTTTCTGCACAGCCGCGAAACTCATGTCGTAGTTCGCGGCGAGCGCGGTGACCGAATGTTCGCCCGCCAACACGCGACGCAGGATGTCCCGCCTGGTGCGATCGGCAAGCGCGTGGAACATCGCGTCAGCTCTGTCCTCGTCACTCTCGGTCACGACTTAATCGTACAACCATTTGGTTGTAGGTTGTCAAGAGCTGACCCCTGATCGCTGGCTGTAGTGACGGCAATCCGCCGTGCTACGTTGGCGATGTCAACGACGACGAATCGGACGAGCGCACCGTACCCGCCCATGAAAAGACGGTGCAGGAGTTTTGTAATGGCATGGATAATTCTCGTCATTTCTGGCGTTCTCGAGGCAGTCTGGGCCACCGCGCTTGGTAAATCTGACGGCGTGACTCGCCCCGTTCCATCGATCATTTTCGGTATTGCGTTGATGCTGTCGATGGGTGGACTCGCCTACGCAATGCGGACGCTGCCGGTCGGAACGTCATACGCGGTCTGGGTTGGAATCGGTGCGGCATTGACGGTGACCTACGCGATGGTCTCCGGTGACGAGTCGGCGTCGTGGTTGAAGATCCTATTCATCCTGGGGATCGTCGGCTGCGTCATCGGGTTGAAGTCGCTGCATTGATAAGCGACTTGTACTTCGGGGGGTGACCTCGCGGGCTCAGAAGTTCGACAGCTGGGCGTCGTAGCGCACGGTTCCGTCTTCGACGCCAGGCCCGACCAGCGTGAATCCGACCTTTTCCAGCACTCGGACCGAGGCCGGGTTCGAGGGCTCCACATTCGCGAAGACCGCGTTGACCTCCGGCGCGGTGAACCCGTGCGCCGTCAACGCGGCCACCGCTTCCGGGGCGTAGCCGCGGCCGCGCCGCGACGGCGCGACGCCGTACCCGAGTTCCACCGCGCCGTCGGCTGGGGGCCAGAACAACCCGAGCGAACCAACCGCCAGGCCGCTCTCGCGCTCCACGATCAGCCGGTGTCCGAATGGCCCCATCCACTCTGGTTGTGCGGCGATCAGCGGGGCGATCACCTTGTCGCCCTCGTCGGGGAAGTCCTCGGCCCAGCCCGCCAGTCGGCCACCCTCGGTCACAACGGCCGCCTCGGCGGCAGTCCACGCTCGCAGGATCAGTCGTTCGGTTCGCAGATCAGCGATGGCGGCACCGGATTCGAGAAAAGCATCAGTCACGGCCGTGACAGTAAACCGGCGCACCAGTCCACGCAAGCAATTAACCGACTAGACGCGCGGAGCCATCAATAGCCCGGCAATCACAACCCCCGGTAGTCGCGCACCGACATTCGATGTCCCCGACGCTGCGGTTTTGGACCGTACATTTCGATCAGCCGGATCACCCGACCACGTTGTCCGGCAAAGGGTTCCAGCAACTCCAGCATGCGCGCGTCGTCGACTCGTTCCCCGATCAGCGCGGTTCCCACATAGTTGGGGATGTGATAGTCGCCGACCGGGACCGCATCGGCGTCACCGACGGCACGCGCCCGGACTTCAGCCGCGGTCCACGGCCCGACGCCCCGCAGCACCGTGAGCCGATCGACGTGGCGCTCAACATCAACCGTCGTTGCCCCACGAATTGTCCGCATACGTACCGGCTCCGCGCCGCTGCGATGCCATTCCCAACTCGGAATGTCGGCCCATGCCGCACGTGGCGGCGGCACCCACAATCCTTCGACGATTGCAGGCCCGGGTGCCGGTTCACCAAACGTCCGCACCAAGTATCGCCACGCCCGCCACGCCTCCGTGCCGACAACCTTCTGCTCGAGAATCGACGCCGCCAACGCCTCCCACACCCGGTCGGTCCGACCAATCCGGAACCCCCGAGCGCGTCGAACCATATCGTCGACGATCGGATTGCCCGTCGCCAATAGACTTGGGTCATCTTGTGCACCAAGAAGATTCGGCAACCCGTCGAGCAACCACGCACCGCCTGGACCCCACGCCGTGCCGGTCACCACCCCCGACGCTGCCGCGATCCGCAGGGTGCCGGGGCCGTCGGGGGTGTGGCTCGCACGGACGATCGCCCCCGACCGCTCGATCCGGAGCGCCGGATCGCGCCCACCACGACGATGGACGCCGACCGTGGCCCTCAGGTCGAGGGGCCACGGCGGCGTCCAGTCGCGGGTAAGAGCGGTCAGTGGTGCGCTACAGGTTAATCATGTGCCCGATGGCACCGTGGAAGGTTTCCTGCATTGCCTCCGACAGAGTCGGGTGCGTGTGGACGTTGCGCGCCAACTCCTTAGCGGTCAGATCCCATTTCTGGGCGAGCGTCAGCTCGGGCAGCATCTCCGACACGTTGTCACCAACGAGGTGACCGCCGATGAGTTCGTCGTTCGTGCCGTCGGTGATGAGCTTGACGAAACCGGCGGTCTCGGCGAGCCCTTGCGCCTTACCGTTCGCGCTGAATGGGAAGGTCGATACCTTGACGTCGTAGCCTTCCGCCTTCGCCTGTTCCTCGGTCAAACCGAACGATGCGACCTGCGGCTGGCAGAACGTCGCGCGCGGCATCATGCGGTAGTCACCGAGCGCCATGGTTTCGGCACCCGAAATCGTTTCGGCCGCAACCACACCCTGCGCTTCGGCGACATGCGCGAGCTGCAACTTAGCTGTCACATCTCCGATGGCGTAGATGCCGGGCACGTTGGTGCGCATGTAGTCATCGATGGCGATAGCGCCACGGTCGGTCAGTTCGACGCCGATGTTCTCCAGCCCAAAACCGGTGACGCGCGGTGCGAAACCGACCGACATGAGCACCTTATCCACGGTGATCGTGCCCGGCTGATCCTTCGCGTCGGCGTAGGTCACGGTGACCGACGAACCGCTGTCGGTCACTGTTTGCACCTTGGTGGAGGTGAGGACCTTCACGCCAAGCTTCTTGTACTGCTTGGCAATCTCTTTCGAGATGTCCTTGTCTTCGTTGGGCAGTACCCGGTCGAGGAACTCGATGATCGTGACGTCGACGCCGTAGTTGGCGAGGACGTAGCCGAACTCCATACCGATCGCGCCCGCGCCGACGATGGCGATCGAGGACGGCAGCTCGCGGGTGAGGATCTGCGTCTCGTAGGTCACGACATTGTTGGACAGTTCGACGCCGGGTAGCAGTTTGACGGTCGATCCGGTGTCGATGATGACGTTGTCGAAGGTGATCTCACGGTCGCCTACGACGATGGTCTTGGCGTCGCGGAAGACCCCGTATCCGTCAATCTCGGTGATCTTGTTCTTCTTCATCAGGAAGTGGACGCCCTTGACGATGCCGTCCGAAACCTTGCGGCTGCGGTCGAAGGCGGCGCCAAAGTCAAAGCTCACGCTTCCCGACATACCGAAGGTCGAGGCCTGATGGTTGAAGATATGCGCCAGTTCAGCGTTGCGCAGCAACGCCTTTGACGGGATACAGCCAACGTTGAGACACACACCTCCCCAGTACTTCTCTTCGATGACTGCGGTTTTCTGACCCAGCTGGGCCGCCCGGATCGCGGCTACGTACCCACCTGGACCTGCACCAAGGACAACTGTTTCGAAGTGTTCTGACACGACGCCCAGCGTAGTCCGCGTTGAAAGGCGATGCAGCGGGTCACCCCGTACTGGATAGTTCAATCGATGATTCAATCAGTGTTTCAATCGGTGATTGAATGTGCTTCAATCACTGTGTGCCCACTGCCATACCGACTACTCGCGAGCGACTCCTCGACTGCACCGAGGAGTTATTGACCACGACCGGATACGACGACCTGTCGGTGCGCGCCATCTGCACGGCCGCCGACGCCAACGTCGCGGCAGTGCATTATCACTTCGGTACCAAAGAAGACCTCGTCATCGCGCTGCTCAACGACCGGCTCCCGCCGCACTGGGCAGACCTCCTCGAGGATCTCGGCCCCGATTCCAGTCCGACCGATATCGTCGACGCCATCCTGACTCCGTTCCTCGCGCTGCAAACGGATCCGCGCGGGCGCATTCACCTGCAGCTGCTTGGGCGCGTGGTCCGCGACGCACCCAGTACTCCTTGGCCCGGTCATTGGACGACTCTGAGCAGCTGGGAACCACTCCTTGGCCACCTCGATCCGCCCACCGCTCGTCGACGCTGGGCCCTGGCATTCGACCTCATCCTGTCCACGTTCAGCCGCAGCGGTCAGCTCCCGCTGTCCGACGACGCCGTTGCCGCACTCCGCGACTTCGTCGTCGCCGGGTTGGCTGCACCTACCAATCGAAAGGCCCGACGATGACCAACGATGCCCTCCCCGACCCGTTCGCGCCGGCGACCCTCGGGCCACTGACTCTGCGCAACCGACTCATCAAGTGCGCCACGTTTGAAGGCATGACACCCGACGCGGTGGTTACCGATGACCTGATTGAGTTCCATCGAGAGGTCGCCGCGGGTGGCGTCGGCATGAGCACCGTCGCGTACTGCGCGGTCGCACCCGAGGGCCGGACCGATCGCCATCAGATTTGGATGCGCCCCGACGCGGTTGCGGGATTGGAACGCCTCACCGAGGCGATCCACGGCGAAGGCGCCAAAGCGGCCGCCCAGCTCGGACACGCCGGTCCGGTGGCTAACTCGGTGTCGAATCGAAAGAAGGCGCTCGGGCCGGGACGAATTCCGGCACCGATGGGAATGTCGCTGACCCAGAAGGTCACCGCCGACGATATTAAGGACCTGACAAAACAGTTCGCGGCCGCCGCACGTATCGCCGTCGACGTCGGCTTCGACGGACTCGAAATCCATTGCGGGCATAACTATCTGCTCAGCAGTTTCTTCTCCCCGCTGCTCAACCATCGTCGAGACGAGTACGGCGGCTCGGTGGCAAACCGCGCTCGATTCGCGCGCGAAGTACTCGAAGCCGTGCGCACCGAAGTCGGGGCCGACGTCGCGATCTGGGCCAAGCTCGGCATGTACGACGGCGCGCCCGGCGGCCTCAAACCGGCGCAAGCCTGCGAGATCGCGCAGCTGTTTGAAGCCGATGGCCACCTCGACGCGATCGAACCGACCGCAGGCAGCTCCCTACTCAACCCGATGTACCTGTTCCACGGCACACCGCCGCGCAAGGAGTTCGCGAATGCGTTTAAGGGCAGCATGCGGACCGGCCTGAAGATCGGCGGGCCAGTGTTCCTCAAGCACTACCCATATCGCGACACCTACCTGCTTCCGCTGGCCAAGCAACTGCGCGAGGCCGTCGACCTGCCGCTGATCCTGCTCGGCGGCGTCACCGACCGCACCAGCATCGACACCGCGCTGCGCGAGGGATTCGACTTCGTCGCGATGGGCCGCGCACTTCTGCGGGAGCCCGACCTACCGCGGCGTCTTGCGGCCGACGCGACCGCGACGTCGAAATGCGTGCATTGCAACCTCTGCATGCCGACCATCTACTCGAAGACGCGCTGTCCCATTCGTACCGGCGAAGTGCCCGACCCACTTGCGGTCTAATTCGCCCGGCATGATGGAGCCATGAGCGCCGACATCACCGCAACCGATGACCCTTACCTTTGGCTGGAAGACGTCACCGGTAACGAGGCGCTCGCCTGGGTACGAGCTCACAACGAACCGACCGTTGCCGCGCTGGGGTCGTCGGAGCGCTTCGGTGAACTGCGAGATCAAACGCGCGCGATCCTCGACTCCGACGATCGCATTCCCTACGTCGCACGACGCGGCGCGTACCTCTACAACTTTTGGCGCGACGCCACCAATCCCAAGGGGCAGTGGCGTCGCACGACGTTGGAGTCCTATCGCACCGACAATCCGGTCTGGGACGTCATTCTCGACGTCGATGAATTGGGGCGCGTCGAGGAAGAGAACTGGGTGTGGGGTGGCGGAACCATCTTGCGTTCAACACCCACTCCCGGCGACGATCCCGATAGCCAGTACCGCCACGCGCTCGTATCCCTGTCCCGCGGCGGTGCGGATGCGACGGTTGTTCGCGAGTTCGACCTCGTCACACGCGAGTGGGTCGATCCCGCCGATGGCGGATTTTCCCTGTCGGAGAACAAGTCTCGCGTCGGATGGATCGACAAGGACACGATCTACGTCGGCACCGACTTTGGGACACAACCCGACGGCGCACCTTCGCTCACCGACTCCGGCTATCCACGTGTCATCAAGAAGTGGGCCAGGGGTACCGCCCTCGACTCCGCGACGACAATCATCGCGGGCGACGTAGCCGACGTCGCGGTGAATGCCAGCTACGACGACACTCCTGGATTTGAACGTCATTTCGCCTCGCGGGCAACGGATTTCTACAATTCCCTGCTGTTCGAAATCCGCGGCGACGAACAGATCCTCATCGACGTGCCTACTGACGCACACGCATCGATACGTCACGACTGGCTGTTCGTCCTCGCTCGGTCGGATTGGCGGGTCGGTGAAAACACTTATCCGTCGGGCACTTTGGTGGTCTTCGACTATCCCGGATACCTCCGCGGAGAACGTGACGCCACCGTCCTGTTCACCCCCGATGCCCACACCAGCCTCGCCGACTTTTCTTTCACTCGTTCGCATCTCATCCTGACCACGCTGCACGACGTCCAGACGCATCTCGACGTCCGCGTACTCGGGACGTGGGAACCAACCGAACTTCGCGGCATTCCCGACCTCGCCACCGTCGGAATCCTCGCTACCGACGCCGATAACAGCGACGAAGTCTTCTTGAACGCGAGCACATTCACCTTGCCGCCAACCCTGCTGTACGGCGATACGTCAGTCGGCGACCTCGCGCCACTCAAGCAGGCCCCATCGCAGTACGACGCAACCGGTGTCACGGTCACCCAGAAATTCGCCACCTCCGACGACGGCACCAAGGTGCCCTACTTCATCGTTCGACGCGGCGACGTGACGTCCGGACCGACGCTGCTCTACGGATACGGTGGATTCGAAAACGCTCTCGTCCCAGGCTATTCCGCGGTGTCCGGCCGCAACTGGGTGCAGCGCGGCGGAACCTACGTCATCGCCAACATCCGCGGTGGCGGAGAGTACGGTCCGACGTGGCACACGCAGGCCGTGAAAGCCGGTCGCCACAAGGTTTACGAGGATTTCGCGGCCGTCGCCCGCGAACTGGTTACCGACGCCGTCACGACCGTCGAACAGCTTGGCGCACAAGGCGGTTCCAACGGCGGTCTCCTCATGGGCGTGATGCTGACGCGGTACCCCGAGCTGTTCGGGGCGCTAGTCTGCCAGGTTCCGCTGATCGACATGCGGCGCTATCACAAACTGCTCGCCGGAGCGTCGTGGATGGCCGAGTACGGCGACCCCGACAACCCCGAGGAATGGGCGTTCATCGAGCCATTCTCGCCGTACCAAAACCTCGTCGCCGACGCCGACTACCCGCAACTACTGGTTACGACGTCAACCCGCGATGATCGGGTCCATCCCGGCCATGCTCGCAAACTCGTTGCACGACTTGAGGAATTGGGCCACGCGTCGACGGTCCACTACTACGAGAACATCGAAGGCGGCCACGGTGGCGCCGCCGACAACGAGCAGGCCGCGTTCATGTCGGCCCTCGCCTACGAGTTCCTGTGGGAGAAGCTTTCGCGCTGAATTCTTGAGCTGCGGTTTACAGCTGCGCGGCAACGTGTTTGCCGATCACCGACATCCCCAACGCCGTCGGATGCAATGGCACTCCGACGCTCGACGGCACCAATCCGAAGTAGTAGGCGCTAGCCGGTGCAGCGCAGACGTCGTGTCCGGTGGTGACCTTGGTGATGTCGATATAGGTCATCCCACGTGTGCGCGTCAACCGCGACCACGCGTCGTTCATGCGATTCATCGATTGCTGCAGGTACACGGCGTCGGCTGGCCGAATCGGTTGCGCTGCACAGCTTTGCGGTCGAATGTAGGTTCCGTATCCCACGACGGCGACGCGCGCGTTAGGGGCCGCGGCGTGGATCCGATCCAAGACCGCGCTCCACCGCGGGGTCTGCGCCGCGATCTTCGCCGCGATCTGATCCGACCCGCCGCTGCGGAACTTCTGGCTGCACGGAATCGAGCCCGGCGTGTTTGCGCAGGACAGCGCGATCTGGAAGAGCCCGATGTCGTTGGCGCCGATCGTCAGCGTGACTAGCTTGGTGCGTGCACTGAGCGCCGAGGTCTGCACCGGCACCGACGCTCCGGTCAAGGTGCGCTGCGCACCCGACACCACATCGCCCGATTTCGCCGACGAACAGGTGACGTCGGTCAGCCTTGCGCCGAGTCGTGCAGCCACGACGTGCGGGTAGTTGTTCAGGGAACGGATGCACCCGGGCGAACTCCCATCCGCCGGATCGATCAGCGGGCCCGCGGCAGCGGAATCACCCAGGGCAACGTACTCCCCGACTGGTGCGGCGCTCGCCGGTGCGACCACCGCAGTCGCGGCAATGAGGGCAAAACCGGCGGCGCACACAGCGGCGCTCATTCGTGACGATATCGACATAGAAGTGAATGTAGCTGGTCGTCGCGCTGACTACCGGAAGACCGCCCGCACAATCGCGCCGACCACAACCATCGCTACCCCAACGCCACCGACAATGAGCGCCACCTGCGTCATGTCGTGGACGACACCGTCGATGGTGATCTCGGCGACCTGACGCGCACCGCCATCGGTGGCCGCGACCTCCTGCTTTGCTCGGTAGCCCATGAGTAGCGCAAGACCCCACGACACCGCAGCCGACAGAAGAGCGCCGATGCCGAGCCAGGCAAGCACCGTGCCGCGCCGTCGCGCGAATAGCAGCGCAAGGAGCGCGGCAACGAGCGCCACGATCACGCTCACGTACGCGAGCTGAATAATCTGCTGACTGACGTGGTGGTAGCGCCCGGCCTCGAGTCCACTCCCCGACGACTTGCTGATCGGCACGGTAATCGGACCGGGAACCTTGACACTCACACCCGTCGAGGCGACAACCCGGTTCACCATATTGGTGAGGTCGAGCTGCATCGCCTTGCCCTGTTGGTCGGGCGTCGCTTCATTGAACAGCCAGGCGTGTTCCTGGCTGGCGATGTCGACGAAATCAGACTTGAACTGGGCGCTTGCGGTGTAGCGCGCGGCTACCGGACGTGCCAAACCGTTGGGGATCAACCCATTCGACACCGCGGATACCTGGTTGGTGATCTCATCGGCCATATACGACTGGATCTGCGCGTCGTCAGCCATCCTGGCGGCAACGGTCGCAAATCCCTCCGGGTCGATCACTCGTTCTTTGATCCACAACGACGGGAGGGCAATTACGAGGGCGACGATCGCGACGAGCGTTGCGATGCCGGAGATGAAGCTGCGCACCCCGTTAGATTACTCACCCGCCAGATCGCGGGCTCGCCCGACAACCAGCGGGTCGGGCATCGCAACAACCTCGTCGTTCTTTCCGTCATAGTCAAACAGGCTCAGGACGTGTCGCATAGCGTTGAGGCGGGCACGCTTCTTGTCGTTGCTCTTGACTACCGTCCACGGTGCGATGTCGGTGTCGGTGGCCGCGAACATCTCTTCCTTCGCCGCGGTGTAGCGGTCCCATTTGTCCAGCGATGCCAGATCCATCGGCGACAACTTCCATTGGCGCACCGGGTCGATCTGTCGAATCGCGAACCTGGTCCGCTGCTCGAGCGGCGTTACCGAGAACCAGAATTTCACCAGGTTGATGCCGTCGTCGGTGAGCATCTTTTCGAATGCCGGCACCTGCGCCAGAAAGCGGGAATGCTGCTCGTCGGAGCAGAAACCCATGACGCGTTCCACTCCGGCACGGTTGTACCAAGAGCGGTCGAAGAACACCATCTCGCCGGCGGCCGGTAGATGCTGCACGTAGCGCTGAAAGTACCACTCGGTCGATTCGCGCTCGCTTGGTTTCTCCAGCGCAACGATGTGCGCGCCGCGCGGGTTGAGGTGTTCGTTGAACCGCTTGATCGTTCCACCCTTGCCAGCGGCGTCGCGGCCCTCGAAGAGAAATAGGTGACGCTGGCCCG
>QIRE01000043.1_pt1 | contig 40671 bp, 57 predicted proteins | sample 2940141 | NCBI WGS metagenome assembly QIRE01 (sample SAMN09273532, study PRJNA473421) | Gut metagenome, whole genome shotgun sequencing project. | isolation source: gut tissue | host: Folsomia candida VU population | place: Netherlands: Amsterdam | collected 2016-03-06
AGCCTTGTCCGGTCCTTCGAATGCGATGATCATGCGGGTTCTCCTAGATGAGGTCGTCGAGCGGGATCTCGACTGGGGCAGTGCCGGTGTCCTTGCACCAGCGGGGCCAGGCTACACCGATTCGCATCACTCCGCCACTCTTGTTCTTCATCGAGACCCGGAGGTACGGGTGAATGTCGGGGTAGTGCTTGCCGGTGGTCTGCAGGTGTGGCCTGCCGACCTCGCTCTGCGGGTCGAGCGGGATCGTGGTCTCGATGCCTCCATGCTGGTCATAGGCCACACCGGGCAGCGTGAACGCCTCCTGCTTGCGCGACAGGGTGTCGAGGAACATGGCCAGGTCCTCGCCGTGGTAGTGGTAGGGCTTGGGCATGCTGCGCATCTGGAAGCGCTCCACGTCGAAGAACATCACGCAGGCCGGGAATCTGCCCTTCATCAGGGTGGCCCCAACGCTGGTGTCCACTCCACCGCTGAAGAGCGCGTTCCGCGCTGCGCCGTAGGCAGCCTCCGGCATGCGGCGGAAGACGGCGCTGGCCAGCTTGCACCCCACCGCCAGCGAGCGCACCAGCAGCTCCGGCTCAGGGATCCCAGAGACCTTGGCGCTGTACCTGCGCGCATGAGTCTTGCCCGAGTCCTGTACGGTCTGCTCAAGCAGGCTGACGTGGATGATGTCGTCGTCCAGGACCACGATGTTGCCGTAGCCCCGCTCTTCGGCGTCGATCAGGCAGCGCATGCGCGCCGGGCCGATGCCCTTGGCAGCCTCCTTGACGACCTTCGCCCAGGGGTAGGCCTGCCGGTACGCCTTGGCCTCCGACGGCCGAACCACGATGTGCGTCCGACGCTGGACAGCGGCGCTGGCCCCGGACAGCATGTTCAGCAGGGGGGCAGTGCCCGCCCGGCTGTAGCTGGGGACGTAGATCGGATAGAGCCAGCTGGCGCGCGCCTTGCGCAGCAGCGGGATGTGATCGTTCATCACGAGTGCTCCTTGATGTGCTTGAGGACGTCCTTGGTGCGGATGAGATACGGCTCGGTGCCGTGGTCCCGGTGGTAGGCCCGCCAGTCCACGGTGATCCGCTTGACGGCCCCTGTCTCCTTGTTCCGGTTGGTCACCTTGAGGTATGGCCCGAGCGTCTTGTAGCGGCGCTCGGCGTCCCGCAGGTTGCCGGTGCGGTCGACCTCCCCATCACCGCTGAATGGGATGGTGCTGGGGATGGCCCGATCGTCGTCGAAGATCAGGTTGTTGAAGATGAAGGTGGAGTACCCCTCCTCGTAGGCTTGCAGGTACATGGCCAGGTCTTCGCCCTCCCACTGGAAGGCCTTGGGCATGCTGCGCATCGTGAAGCGCTCCAGATCGATGAACAGGACGCACAGCGGGAAGCCGCCCTTGTCGAGTGTGGCCGTGATGCGGACGTCCTCGGAGTTGCTCATGAACGCGCTGCGTGTGCTGCCGTAGGCCACACCGTCATCGAGATCGAAGACCGCGTCGGACATTGCGCAGCCAAGGGCCAGCCCCCTCACCGTGAACTCCCACGGATCCCAGCTGGTCTGCTTGATGCTGTAGCGCCCGGACTTGCGGTGCTTGCCGTCCTCCGACGGCCCACGGTCCTCGAGGAGCCCGACCTTGGTGATGTCGTCGTCCAGCATCACGATGCGCTTGAAGCCGAGAGAGTCGGCGTGCTCGAGGCACACCATCCTCGCCGGCCCGATGCCCTTGGCCCCATGCTGCGGCACGACCGTGGCCCAGGGGTAGGCCTTGCGGTAGGCCTTGAGCTGCGACGGCCTGACGACCACGTAGACGCGGTCCTGGACGTGCCGGTACGCCTTGGCCAGCAGGTTGAGAAGCGGCGCGGTGCCTGCCCTGCCGTGGCTGGGGACGTAGATGGGGTAGAGCCGCTGGTGGACGTACAGCTCTTGCAGCTGCGCGACGAGGCCGTTCACGGCAGGCCATGCTCGTCGTCGTCCATAGCCCACGAAGCCCCGAAGAACTTCGCGATGCCGAAGACAACGCCGAACACCAGGATGAGGCCACCCAGCACGCAGGCAGCGAAGAAGATCCAGCCGAGGACCATGATGCCCATCTCCCAGGGGTTCATCGGACTGCCTCCGAGATGTTCACCAGGCGGCTGCGCTCAGCGGGCGTCAGCTCGCCGTGCTCCCACTTGTCTTCCAGGTCTGCGAGCATGTCGATCACTTGCCCGTCTCCTTGCCCAGCAGGCGGGCAGCGCGCGCGGCGGTGGCCGTCTCCATGTCCTCACGCATCATCGACTGGACGCGCTCGGCCTCGGTGCCGACCAGCTTGTCACGCCACACGCGCCGGGCCTCGCGGTCCATGCGGTCAGCGACGACGCTGGCCCAGTCCTCGAGGAGCTTGAAGTGGCGGGGGTAGACGTGCAGGTTGGCCACCTGGAACACGATCTCGCCGCGCTCCACCCCGTAGTAGGCCAGGTCGGCCAGCAGCAGCTTCATGAGGTCGTCCCACATGGAGTAGTCGGCGCGATAGCCGAAGACCGCATCCATGCTGCGCATCTGCGCGATGATGTGCAGGCGGTTGTCCGCGTCGACCATGATGTTCAGCGCGTTCGTGCAGATGAAGTCGTTCCGACCGTTCTCGCGGGCCAGGTAGTGGATGTCCCGGTCGCTGATGATGGCCACCGCGTGCCGCGTGCCCAGCCCCTCCTGGACCAGCGCGTTGACGATGCGCCGGTAGAGGCTGGGCTTGCCCGGCTGCGGCGCGAACAGGATGTGGCCGTAGGCGCTGTTCACCCTGCCGTCGACGCCTGCGCACGCCTGGAAGAGCGCGGGCACCGGGGCCTCCATGTCGGCGAGCTTGTCGCTGCCGCTGCGGAACCAGGCCAGCTCGCGCCGCACCCAGTCCTCGTTCACGGTGCCGACCATGCTGTCACGGTTCGCGATCCAGCTGGCCCCGTAGATGACTCGGTTGCCGGTGCGGGGATCGGTGGTTGCCTTGGCCAGTGCCAGGGTCATGTCGTCTGAGTTGACGTCATACATGGGTTGTTCTCCTTGTGGTGGTGCCGGTGTGGGACCGGCCTTGGGGATAGCCTACAGCGGGCGGCTGCCAGCTGCAAGGGGTGGGAGGGGCCGAAGCCCCTCCCTGGCCTCTCAGTAAGAGTAGTCGCGGTGGAAGCGTGCGCCACCCACCGAGAACGGGGTGCCGTTCTTGCTCCAGCCCCGCTTGGTGAGGCGGATGGTCGAGAGAGGCGCGTCCTCGATGCGCATGCTCACCAGCTCCTCCTCCGTGTAGGAGTGCGACCAGACCGGGAACGGTCCGTTGAAGTAGGCAGGCTCGTGGCCGGTGGTCATGTCCACCGTCTTGAGCGGCGCAACCTTGGCCGTCTTGCCGGAGGGGCTGACCTCTACGATGACGAAGCCGTAGCTGTCCTGGGGGTAGTGCATCGTTGCGCCCTGGCCGACGACTGCTGCGGGGATGGTGCGAGTGCTCATGATGTGCTCCTTGTGGGGGGGGGTGACTTGCTGTTGATACTTAGCCTACACGACTTTCATCATCGCGCAACCACTTTGTCAACTTTCTTTCTTTCTTGGCGTCCCACCAGCAGCAGAACGTCGGCCTGCGCACGTCGCCAGCTGCCCAGGCTGGGAGCTCCCCCACGAACCACCACCGCTCCGCGGAGCCGAAGTAGGCCAGCCGGGGGAGGTCCCAGCCTGGGTCGCTCATGCGCTGATCCCCCGGCCCTGGCCGACTGCCGTGCCGCCAGTGTTGGCCTGCTGCCCGGCGCGGAAGCCGTGCCCAGCTGCCGCCCCGCCTGCTGCTGCGCCGCGCGCCCGGCCCTTGCGTGTGGCCTGGCTCTCGACGTAGGCCTTGACCTGCGATGCGCGGTCTACCAGCATCAGCTCGGTGCCGGTGCCAGCCTCCTCGACGATGGTGCGGCGGCTGTCCTTGATGCGCAGCCCAGCACCGACGCCGAAGCCGTGAATGAAGCTGCGGCGAGCCTTCTCCTGCTCGTAGGCGTTCTGCCAGGTGTACTCCGGGCGGTGCTCCTTCCACCAAGCCTTCATGGCCACCTTGGCCTGGACCTCGAGGCTGTCGATGAGCTGCTCAGCCCGCTGGATGTCGTCCTCGAAGCCGACGATGTGCAGGTGGAAGTATCCCTTGGAGTGGGACTGAAGCGTCTGGAGGTCGAGCGCCCAGCTGACCTGAACGCCGATGTTGAACAGCTCGCCGGCGATGTTACCCCGGTAGCTGCGCACCTTGGTGATGATCTTGGCGCTGGCCTTGCCACTGCCCGCCAGCTTGGCGTCGATGGTGGCCTGATCGATCATGTACTTCACCATCAGGCGCTCGGCGTGCTCCTGGAGAGCCTCGGCCTCCTCCGGCGTGGTGGACTCGGCCTTCTTGAGCATCTGGGCGATGAGCTCGATCTTCTTGTCAGACATGGTGTGCTCCTGTGGGGTTGAGCGGTGGGTTGATGGTATCAGCCTACACGACTTTCATCGGGGCGCAACCCCCTAAGTCAACTTCTTTCTGCGGTTGATCCAGACGTACTCCTGGCTCCGCCCCGACCGCTGCGTCTTGAAGCCGCCCAAGTGCTCGAACGGCAGCCAGTCGGCATCCGGCCCCTCGCACACGATCGTCAGTCCTCGCCGGCGGCGGCTGAAGGCAGCCAGCCGCTCATACTCGTCGAAGGGCACTGCGTAGCCTGCCCCGCCCACGGTGTACGGCGGATCGATGAAGGTGGTGTCCGTGGGGCGCAGCTGGCTGAAGTCCCCCCGCTTGATCGTCCAGCCCTTGATGAGGGGCACCTGCGCAGCCAGCCTGTCCATCACGCGCTCTCCCCAGTAGAGCGAGGTCGCGTTCTTGACGCTGTTCTGGGTCCGGGTCATGGTCGGCTTGCTGACGCCCTTGGACAGCCAGTACCCGACGAGGTACTGCGCGCCCTTGGGCAGGTCGTACTCCAGGATGGACTCCCCGACCTCGAGCAGGGGCAGGCTGTAGATGTCCTCAGGTGTGGCCTTGATGAGGTAGCGCCAGACGGCGCACACCACCGGGTCCATGTCCACCAGATGAGCCTCCTCGACAGCATGGCGCACCGAATAGGCTGCGCTGCCTGCGAACGGCTCGCCCACGCTGCCCTCCGGTGCGGGGTACTGGCTGGCGAGCCGCCACTTGGCCCCGTAGTAGGGGAAGAAGGGCTTCATCGGGTGCCCTGGCAACGGTAGGTGACGGTCCAGACGCGATTGATGCCGCTGGGCGCGATGCGCATGCCCAGCTTCTCCATCTGCTCCTGCACCCACTGCTTCCGGTAGACGTGGGTCTTGTGCGGTGTGGCCTCACCGCAGTGGCGAACGAACATCACCAGCCCTGCCCTTCCTTGATGCTGTACCAGTGGTCGTCGTTGATGAGGTCGGGCTCGGGGTCGCTCGAGACTCCGGTGTAGTCGTGCGCCTTGTCCTCCCACTCGGTGTAGGAGACCAGGGTCTCCTCGCCGGAGATGCAGTCGCTGTGCAGCTCGATGAACTCGGCGAACTCCTCCTCCGTCCAGTCGTTGTCGTCTACGAGGAAGCAGCGAACCTGCTCCAGTGTGGGGTTGCCCATGATGTGTCTCCTTGGGGGGCTGGTGGCCCCGGCGCGGCTGCCGGGGCCAAGGGGGGGTTAGAGGTACATGTCCTCGTCGTCATCGTCACCGTCGACAGCCTCGAAGAGGTCGCCGTAGCAGTCGAGCGAGCCGTAGTCGGCCCCGTACGACTTGCCGCTGAAGACGACCACCTGGGCCTCCTCACCGAAGTCGGCGATGGCCTGCTCGAGCGCCGCCTGGAGGTCGGCCAGGGTGATGGTGCGCTCGATCTGGTCGGGAGCGTAACCCTGGTTCGTCTTGACGTTCATGAGGACCTGGGCTGCGGTGGTGTGCGACATGATGTGCTCCTTGGGCTGTGGGGGCTTGCTGTTGATACTAGCCTACACGACTTTCATCACCGCGCAACCCTCTTCTTGAACTTTCTTGCCACCTGGACGAAGTGCTTGGGGATGCGGGTCTCGAACGCGGGGTTGCGCTGGTAGCTGCTGTTCCCGACCTGGCCCTTGGCCTTGTATCGGGAGTACTTGCTGAACTCGCAGAAGACGTTCTGGATGTCCATCAGGCTCGCCGGCCTCCCGTTGCTGTAGGGCAGCGCAGGCAGATCATGCACAGGGAACTCACGGATCGCCTTGAGCGCCGTGCCGGGGCTGGCGTAGCCCTCCTGGCCCATCATCGCCGCGACGCCCTTGCGGCTGCCGGGGCCAGCCAGCACGAAGTCGTTCTCCTGGTCCTTCTCGCCCTTGCAGTAGCCTAGGTCGGTCGCGATCTGCATTGCCAGGAACGGCCCGATGCCAGGTGTGGCCTGGAGCTGCCTGACCCGGTGCTCGAGGAGGCTGTACTCGGCCACATCAAGCAGACCGGCGCGCGCAGCTGGGAAGGCCTCGAGCATCTTCTCGATGATGCCGCCGCTGTGCCCCGGCTTGATGTAGATCATATAGGCACCGCTGAGGAAGCTGCCTGGCCGCGCCTCGACCACCGGGCCGACCACGTCCCTGATCCAGTCGGGGTCGGTCACCTCCGTCAGGGTGGGCAGGTAGTCGTCGTTCGCCGCGATGATGTCCTCCATCGTGTCGGGGCGGTTCACCTGCCGGTACAGGTAGCTGAGGGCCAGCCTGTCCTCGATCTGCGTGATGGGCACGTCGTCCATCAGCCCGAGGAGGTACTGGCTGCCCCGGTCGAGCACGCGGAAGACGTTGGTGAACTTGCGCGTCCGGACGTACTCGTCGCTGAGCATCCCGCCTTCCCATGCGATGTGGCGCTGCTGCGCGAAGTAGACGACGTCGTCGTAGATGCTCATCGGTAGTCCTCCGGTCGGTTGCTGCTGGCTGCGGTGCTGGTGGTGCGCTTGCGCGCCTTGGGTGCAGGGACGAGCGGCGGCTGGCCGTCAGCGAGCCACTGCTGGAAGGTGACGTCGCCCGCTGCCAGGTACTCCAGGTAGAGCATCGCGACGCTTGATGTGGCCGCCTTGCCGCTGCCGACCTTGGAGCCCATGCCGCAGACCTCGCGCAGCAGCGCAGCAGCCGCCTTCGGCTTCCGGTTCTGGTACAGCTTGCCCGCCCGGCGCAGCTTGCCCACCACGTCCTCGGCGGTCTGCTTGGCCTTGGCCATGTTCGCCACGTATTGAGCATTCTTGCTCTTCGCCGACGCCTCCTGCGACCACGCGACGATCGCCTTCTCCTCCCGGATGAGCACTCCCAGGCGCTCCAGGTCCAGGGTGCCGTCATGCTCCAGGGTCTCGGCCAGCTGCCGTGTCTCCTCGCGCCGCTCCTTCTGCACGCGCCGCTTCATGTCTTCTGGCATGGGTTGTCCTCCTAGGTGGTGTGGGGCTGCCTACCATAGGGCATTGCCCCTACCCTGCCATATGGGCCGGTACACCGCAACTACCATACGCGCGGGCGCGCGCGATAGTCCCTACACCCCTACCCCCATACCGGCCCCCCTAAGAGGGGGGCCAGGTATAGGGGGGAGTACCGGGGGTCCGGTTCCTTTGTTCCACCTTCATGGGCCTCGGGCATCAGCTGCACCGCGTCGCGCCGTTGGCGCTGCGGTGCGCTGGCCCGGCCTTGCATTGCGTGGGGTTGCGCTGGGGGTGGGCAGGGTGCATACTGTTGCCAGCGGCCTACCCCACCAGGCCTTCATCACAAGGAGAGCAACCCATGGAAGAGCAGAACCCGCTGGCACCCAAGCCAGCGTCGGAGGCCAGCACGGCCCCGAAGTACTCGCAGGTCATCCAGCGCACCAGGGAGCAGAAGGGGCACAGCCTCATCCTGCACCTGACGCTCGGCGCGGTGGTCCTCTGGATCCCGGCCATCTACTACACCATCAGCCCGAACCACTACTGGCACGCCTGATGCTCGGCCGGGCCAAGAACTGGAACTCGGTCTTCGAGGCTGAGCAGCTGCGCGACTTCGCAGTCGAGGAGGAGCTCACCGCGCAGGAGCTCAAGGATGACCACGACCTCATCAACGACGACGGCTGGTACGCAGCCAAGGAGGCAGAGCGATGACCGCCGACCTGCCTGAGGACTACACCGGCATCGTCTGCAGGAACTGCGGCAAGCCTGCCCACGTCGGCTCATGCTCACCCAAGGGCAAGACGAACCGGCAGCACGCCGAGGAGGAGCTGAACAGCCTGCGGCACAAGCTGGAGGCACCACTGCGCGCTGATGACCCGGCGCTGCGGTACGCTCGCGGCGTCGCGCTCAGCCTGACGGGCGGTGAGGTCCCCATCCCGCCGAAGCCCGAGCGAGTGCCGGCGACCACTGACCCCATCCTCGACAGCATCGTGGACCAGGACGCATACCTGGCACGCGGTGAGGAGGACCGGATGGGTGAGCTGGGTAGCTACCCAGGCCACCTGAAGCTCGTGGTCAGCAAGAACGTCTCGACCCTCGGCGATGTGGCCGAAGTGCTGCGCGGCCTCCAGGCTGCTGGCGTCACGGGGGAGTCGCTGATGTACGTCATCGACAGGGTCTACGTCGAGGATTGGCAGGATTGGCGGGCCAAGCCCGCCCGCTAGTCGCTCCTGAGACGGTCTGAGAGGCTCTCTCAGGACCTTGGCTTGCGCCTGGGGACCCCAGGGCGCTACAGTGCTCGCATGCCTCCCAAGCAGTCTGCGCAGCGCAAGAGTCCCGGCCCAGTGCCGGGCTCTTCCCCTGCCATCTGCAAGGCGCTCACCACCAGTGGCCAGCCCTGTCGCAAGCGGGTTGTTCCGGGGCTCACGGTGTGCAAGAGCCATGGAGGCGGAACCGCTGCCAGTGTCCGGGTGAGCGCGAAGGCTCGGGCCAGCCTCCGAGCTTCGCAGCTGTGGGGCATCTCCCCGGACGCTGGCAGCGTAGACGTCAAGGCGGAGCTCGAGCAGCTGGCCGCCAACAAGCTACGAGACATTCGGGCGCTTCGCATCTTCCTCGGTGAAGCGCCCGATCAGCACATCGGGATGCTGATGGACAGCGATGTCCGCACCGACTACGACATCCAGGGCACGGTGCAGTCGAAGGACGGCACGCAGCGCACGCGCAGCAAGAAGTCGGGGACGTCGCCCTGGGTGCAGGAGCTGCACAAGACCGAGCAGGAGTACACCGCCATCCTCCGCCTGCTGCACGAGATCAGCGGCGGCACAGAAGAGCTCGACGTGGAGCGCGTGCGGCTGCAGACCGCTCGAGAGGTCGCTCGACTCATGAAGGCCTTCCCGGGCCTTGGCGTCGACGAGATCGCCCGCGAGGTGAGCAAGCGTGCTTGACACCGCAGAGGTCGCAGCGCCCACCGTCATCGACGTGATGGACGACTTCGGTGTCTTCTGCCGGGCAAGCGGCATTCGGGAGAGCGCGCTCACCAAGACGCTGACTGAATCCATGGACCCTGAAGCCCTCAATACGCCTCTGGGCTGTGTGGCCTACTCCACGCCGCCGCAGGAGGGGAAGACCACGTGGATCGTCCATTACATCGCGTGGCAGCTCATCCGCAATCCGTGGCTCAAGGTGGTCTACGCCACGTACAGCCAGGGCCGCGCCAACTCCGTCTCTCGTCAGATCCGCGGGCTGGTGGCGCAGTGGACGCCCTTGAAGCGCGGCAGCAACAACGTTCAGCTCTGGCAGACTGAAGAGGGCGGCGGCCTGCTGGCAGCTGGTCGAGGCTCAGCGATGACAGGCTTCCGCTCGGATCTCACCATCATCGATGACCCCATCAAGGACATGCAGGAGGCGCAGTCCGAGACGATCCGTGAGACGACCCGTGAGTGGTTCGCATCCGTCGTCCTCACCCGCATGGCCAACCTGTCCCAGATCGTGGTCATCGCGACCCGCTGGCACAAGGATGACCTCATCGCGCATGTGCAGCAGGCACTCGATGCCGAGTACATCAATATCCCCGCCCAGGCCACCACCGAAGACGACCTGCTGGGCCGTGAGGTCGGGGAGTGGCTGCCCTCGGTGCAGAACCGGTCGGAGAAGTCCTGGCTGCTCATCAAGAGCGCCGTTGGGACCTACGTCTGGCAGGCACTCTATCAGGGTGACCCCCAGGTCACCGGGGGCAGCTACATCAACGTGGACAAGATCGACATCGTGCCGTGGGACAGCATCGTCTACAAGGACGACCGGGGCTTCTGCTCTACGCTGGTGCCTGCGCTGATGGTGCAGTCCTGGGACCTGGCGTTCACCGGGAAGGGCGACTATGTGGCCGGGCAGGTGTGGGCCAACATCAGCGGCAGCTGGTTCCTCGTCGACCGGGTCCACGAGCGGGCCACCTTCACCCGGACGGTCAGCCTGGTCCAGATGCTGGCGGCACGCTGGCCCCAGACCAGCCGCATCTACGTGGAGAAGGCGGCCAACGGCGCAGCACTGCTGGACACCCTGCGCAAGCGGGCGGCCCTCATCAAGCCGGTCACCCCCAAGGGCAGCAAGGAGGTCCGCGCCCTGGCCATCCAGCCGCTCATCGACGCCGGGCAGGTCAAGGTCGTGGACGCCATCTACGATGACGAGTTCTTCCAGGAGCTGCGCGACTTCCCGTTCGCCAAGCACGATGACCAGGTGGACGCCATGACTCAGGCCCTCACGCAGGGTAAGCGCGACTACTTCAAGATGGGGCGGTAGGCCATGGACTACCAGCACAACGCGCTCACGGACCGCTACTTCATGCCCACCACCGGCGTCATCATCAACGGCGAGGACATGCCGGACGAGCTGCTGCCTGCGCCGCGTCAGGAGAGCAGCCGGGCCATGACGCTGCTGTCCCGCGTCTTCGCGGCCCTGGCCCAGCCCACGCTCACCTACGCCGACCTCTACGGGGCTGCGCTTGACCGCGCCGTCCCCATCATGCCCCCGGCAGGCAGCATCCATGCTGACAGTGGGGTTCCGAAGACCAGCTGCCTGCCGGGCCACACCGATATTCCGCAGAACTTCTCAGCAGAATGCCAGCCGCAAGGCCACACGCATTCTGGCCAGAACTTCTTCCAAGAATGCCAGCCGAATTCCCACAGGCATTTCCTCAAGAACTTCTCAGCAGAATGCCAGCCGAAGCGTCACACCGATTCTGTCAATAACCACCGCACCCAGGAGGACCGCTAATGGCCACTGACATCCGCGCGTTCCTGCGGGACCGCAAGAGCAAGACGTTCAACAGCTACTACAACGGCGTGATGTCGTACGCGCTGCACGGCAAGGAGTGGGAGACCTACGTCGCAGAGACGTTCCCCGACCTCGCCGGCTCGGACACCAGCGAGAACATCTTCAAGGCGGTCATCGACCTCTACGCGGAGAATCTGGTGCCGGTGCCCGACCAGCTGCGCGGCTTCAGCAACTCCCTCGTCCCCTTGCTGAGCCGGGGTGAGTGCCCGGTGGTGGTGGATGCCGCAGGCAATGCCCACTTCCCCGAGCACTACGAGATGATCAGCGACGGGCGCTACACCGTGGCGGCCATCTTCACGCGCAGCCTCGAGCGCATGAAGGACTATGTCACCTACATCTGGAGCGACGGCAAGGGCGAGCTCTGGGCCAAGGACATCCCCGACGACTTCAGCGAGCCGGACCCCCAGGTCAAGTACGAATGGGTCGAGGACACCACCAACAACATCCTCTTCCGCTTCGCCCTGGACGACAAGGGGTTCGGCGGCAGCCTGGCTGCACTGCAGGACCGGATCAACCACTCCATCATCGATCAGACGGTCATCGCCGAGATGTATGCGCGGCCCTTCTGGTACCTGATGAACGTCGAGAAGGCACCGGAGAACCCCTACCTGCCCAAGGCGGCACAGGGCAGCGGCGACTCCATGACGGAGGCCAAGACCGACGGCGCAGCTGGCCGCATCTTCACCACCAGCTCGGAGGGGCCGTTCGGTCAGCTCACCCCGCCCACCATCCAGGACATGATCGCCTACCACGACTCCATCCTGGACAAGGTGAGCCAGTCCACCGGCATCCCGCAGCACTACTTCAAGCCCGGCACCGGGACCCCGCCGACTGGTGTGGCCCTGAAGGTCCTGAGCAAGCGGTTCAACACGAAGGTCGCCCGCATGCGCGACGACATCGCTGAGCAGCTCGAGGAGCTGGCGAAGCTGCTGGGCGTCGAGGCTGAGGCCAAGGTGCAGGGCGAGGAGCCCAGCATCCAGCTCTGGCCCGAGTCGGATGACCTCCTCCAGGATGCGCTCGACGCGCACGGCCTGTCGCTGGTGGCGATGGGCTACCCCCTGAAGTACATCGCTGAGGTCGTGACCCCCGGCGTCGACCTGGACGACTACATGGACGACAGCCTGGGAGAGCCCACGCCGGACGCCCAGGGGGACCCCGCAGCTGCAGAGCAGCAGGCAGCCAGCGCCGGGCAGGGCCAGGTCCAGGCGGGTCCGGAGCAGGTGCGAGCCTACGCTGAGAACCCCGGCGCGAAGGCAAGGGGCTGACCATGAGCCGCGCAGTGCTGGGCAGCATCACCGTCGACCTCGTCGTGGGGGAGGACGGGCAGATCACGGTCGAGTCCACCGTCGAGGGGACCATCCAGTATGTCACCGGCCTGGGCATGCTCGAGATGGCCAAGCAGAACCTCGATGGTCTAGTGGGGGATGACGCCTGATGGCTACCATCCCCACCGGCCAGCTGGAGCGTGAGCTGCGCAAGCTCTACATCCAGTGGGTGATGGGGCTGTCCCCGAACGCCAACATGGACAACGAGATCCGTTCGTTCCAGCGGCGCAGTGAGGCCCTCATCCAGCGCATGGGTGGGCAGATCGCTAGGCTCGGTGCCTACGCGGACTTCCCTGCGCCCCGGCTGCTGGAGCTGAGCCCCTACGCAGGCAAGGTCTACGATCAGATGCAGCTGGCGGCCATCCGAGCAGGGCTGGCCACAGGAATCAACAGCCGAGAGACCGCTCGGGTCATGCTGCGGGCTGGCCTCGACCAGTCCTATCGCCGGCTGGAGCGCCTGGCCCGCACCGAGACGGTGAGCGCCTACTGGAAGAACGCCTTCGACAGCGTGCGGGACCTGCCTGACATCGTCATGCTGTGGGGCAGCGAGGACGGCCCCCGGACGTGCCAGTGGTGCCGGGAGCGGGACGGCCTGGTCATGGACAGCGCGGACCTGAGGGATCACCCGAACGGGCGCTGCACCCCCATCCCCACGCTGCGCAGCCGGGTCCAGTACCGGGGCAGCATCAGCCGGGACAATCAGATCTATCACGACGCTGACTGGGACCGCACCACGAGGCCCACCCCCCTTCAGCCGGTGGACGTCGAGCCGGATGGCTCCTTCACCTCGTCGTGGGACATCGACAGCCCAGACACCGCAGCCAGGGCCGCCGCTGCCGAGATCGAGCGTCAGCGTCTGTTTGACCTGCGCAACGGCCTGGACCGTGACACTGTGGACTCGCTGAAGTATTACGTCGGGTCGGGCTATAACAACATGAACCGCTACCTGCGCAACCCCGAGGGGGTGCGGGTGAGCAAGTCCATGGCACGCGACCTCGAGGGAATGGACCGGGCCATGGAGGCAGGGGCGCTCACCCAGGAGACGTCGCTGTTCCGCGCGCTGACCACCTATGAGGGCGGCTGGGACCCCAGCTCGATGCGTGTGGGGGACATGTTCGCAGACGCTGCCTACCTGTCTACCTCCACCAGCCGGGAGGCCATCCAGGAGGTCATCAAGCAGACAGGCGGTGACCATACTGCCTGGACGTTCGTCATCAGGGCTCCGGCCGGGACCCGCGCCGCAGCTGGTAGCGTCTACGAGAACGAGATCATCCTCAACCGGGGCTCCATTCAGCGTGTGGCCAAGATCGACACCGAGAACCGCATCATCTACACGGAGGTGCAGCCATGAGGATTGACAAGGACGTGCCCCCGCCCATCACCGGGACGAGGGACGAGATCCAGCGAGAGTTGGACCGGCTGGAGCAGATCAGGGCCAGCCAGGCCGCAGGTACTTCCAAGGAGGAAGGTCTCGGGCAACACACCCGGGATTAGGACACATTGTATCGGTGCTTGCATTCCGCAAGCGCCACCCCTACACTGAGAGGCAGGTAGCCGAAATGGCAACCGACGCAGGACAGCAGAACGGCTCCACCGAGGAAACCTCGGGTCAGGAGCAGCAGGGCCAGCAGGCAGCAGGCACCCCGGAAGCCGGGGCCAACGGCGAGCAGCAGCAGGCCACCACCCCCGTCGACGACAGCACGCAGCTGCCCGACACCCACCCTCTGGTCAAGACCCTGGCCAAGCAGAAGCAGGACCTCGCAGCAGCCAAGACGGCGCTCGCTGAGGCCAATGCCAAGGCAGCCAAGGCCACACAGCTGGAGGAGGAGCTGGGCAAGCGGCCCACGACGGAGGCGCTGGAGACGCTCCAGACCCGGTACGACCGCCTCGAGGCCTTCCTCAGCAAGGCAGGCGGCCCGCTGGCCAAGGCGCTCGACAGCCGCACGTTCACCCAGAAGCTCTTCGAGACGGAGGACGACATCGACGGCATCGTGAAGGACTGGCACGCAGCCAATCCCAGCGAGACGTCGGTGGCCCTCAGCTCGCAGGGCGGCACCGGCAAGCAGAAGGTCTCGTTCAACGAGATCGTCCGGGCAGCTGCCCGATAGACCAACGCAGTACCCCTCAACACAGAACAGGAGGTCAGTCACATGGCTGACATCACGCGGGCCGACGCACTGGCCCTCCTCGCGTCCCAGAACATCGGGGACATCATCAAGCCGGAGACGCCGACGTCGGCTGCCCTGGCCGCCTTCCGCACCACGCGGATGAGCGCTGGTGTGGCCCGCATGCCGGTCCTCGCCGCGCTGCCCACCGCTGGCTTCGTCGGCGAGTCGGCCACGGCTCCCGAGGGCGTCAAGCCGACCAGCAAGGTCAGCTGGACGAACAAGGAGCTCATCGCCGAGGAGATCGCGGTCATCGTGCCGGTTCACGAGAACGTCCTCGCCGACTCCAACTTCGACATCTGGGGTGAGGTCCGCCCGCTGGTCGCCAGCGAGTTCGGCCGCATCCTCGACCAGGCCATCTTCTTCGGCGTGGGCAAGCCCACCACCTGGACCGACCCGGCCCTGGTGCCCGGCGCGATCGCCGCAGGCAACTACGTCGTGGAGGGCTCGGGCATCGACCTGGCCGAGGACTTCAACGACGCGTTCGGCGAGGTCGAGGACGACGAGTTCGACGTCAATGTCGCGTTCACCGGTCGCTTCCTCCGCCGCCAGCTGCGCGGCCTGCGCGACGCCGACGGCTCGCCGATCTACCTGGACGCGCTGCGCAGCGACGGCTCCACGGCCAGCATCTACGGCCAGGACCTCCGCTACCTGGGCAACCGGGGCTGGGACCGCGACCGCGCAGTGGCCCTCGTCGGCGACGGCAGCAAGGTCGTCATCGGCATCCGCGAGGACGTCCAGGTGAAGCTCCTCACGGAGGCCACCGTCGGCGGCATCAACCTGGCCGAGCGCGACATGGTCGCCATGCGCTTCAAGTTCCGCGTGGCGTTCGCGACGGCCTGGTCGGACGCGGCCACCCCGGAGGGCGAGACGATCTACCCCTTCGCGGCCATCACCCCGGCGGAGGCCGGTCCTGACGGCATCGACGGCACCGCCGACGACGTGGTCACGCCGTAGTCATCATCGCCGGCTGAGGGGGGCAGGTAGCGGGTCTGCCTGCCCCCTCACCCACACCAAGGAGGAACCATGGACCAGCTGAACGAGCTGCTGCAGAGCCTGCCGGGCTACTCGCTGCTCAGCGACGCCATGAAGCAGTCCGCACTCGATGCGGCGCAGGTCCCCGACGGCCTTGGCGTGTGGCCGGGCGAGCCGGGCTACCAGCCCACCTACGACCACTTCTTCGCAGCCATCAACCTCCTGGGCTTCCTGGCTGCGCAGCCCTTCGTCAAGTCCGCCGGCTCGGAGGGCACGTCGGTCACCGTCGAGCGCCCCGACTGGGCAGGCCTGGCCAGCTACTACCGCAGCCAGTCCTTCATCGTCCGCCAGACGGGCGGAGACGTGATCAGCTCGGTGGCCATCCCCTACACCCCCCACGTCAAGCGCGTGGACATGAGCGGTCGAGACAGCATGGGGAGGCGAACCAGCGATGACAATGTCGACACAGATCTTGGATGAGGCGGCCCGCCTGCTGGCGGCCAACGTGCTCATCGACAGCGTGCAGATCGGACTCGCCGGCGAGGCGGAGACGGTCGGCTTCGACGTCGTCCGCAGCTTCACGCCGCAGGGCCAGCCGGTCAAGGCGCTGGTGCAGACCACCGTCCTGGCCAACGCAGCCGAGAGCCGCGTCGACAGCGTCTACAGCATCAAGGTGCCCTACGGCACCGACCTCCAGCCGGGCATGGCCGTAGAGGTCCTCACGTGCGACCGCGAGCCCGGTCTAGTGGGCCGCAGGCTGCTCGTGGACAAGGTCAGCGAGAACGGGGCGGCCCTGCTGCGCAAGGCAGTGGCCAGCCGGTTCGAGGTCGTCAACCAGGAAGGCAAGGGGGACTTCTGATGGCATTCGGCGATGAGGGCCTGGGCCTGAACGGCAAGGAGCTCTCCATGGGGCAGCTGGCGGCGCTGCTGCGCTCGGCTGCCCAGAACGTCGATCCTGCCGTCGACAGCCGCCTGCGCACCGCAGCTCAGGTCGGGGTCGGCCACGTCAAGCGCAGCATCCAGGGCATGCACGCGGTCGACACCGGCACGATGCTGAACAGCACCACGGCCGAGAACGTGGGCCTGAACACCGTCCTCATCGGCCCGACCGTCGACTACGCCACGTTCGTCGCCCTGGGCACCAGCCGGATGCCTGCCCGGCCCTTCCACATCGTCGCTGCACAGAAGCTCGCCGCCGACCTGCCGCTCATCTTCAAGGATGTGGCTGAGTAATGGACATCTCCGAGATCACCGCCGCGCTGGCCCCGGTGCCTGTGCCCCATCATGAGGGCATGGCACCTACCGGCGCGCGCCTGCCCTACACCGTGAGCCGCCCGATGCTGGTGGACCCCCTGACCGGGGCCATCAACGGTGACGCGATCGGCTGGGACCTCAGCTTCACGATCTACTGCTGCGGCGCAAGTGTGGCCGCCAGCTTCAACCTCGCGCAGGCAGTCATCGCCACACTGCACGGGAAGCGCGTGGGGGACAGCACCCTTGCCGCCAGCCTGGGCTACGCAGGCGCGCCGGTGGAGGGCCAGTACGAATCCCAAGTCACCGTCCAGATCAATCGAGGGAGCATCCAGTGAGCCAGATCAAGCCCAGCAGCCACGGTATCGTCGTGGAGCACAAGGAGACCGGCCTGCACTACGCCATCTCCGACCGCAACTACGACCAGGCCGTTCACCGCAAGGTGCGCGACCTGAAGGAGCACGAGAGCATCCTCTCGTACACCCCCAAGCGCAAGGGCGACCTCGTCGAGGCCGACAGCGCAGAAGCCACCCCGGCCCCCAAGGCCACCCCGACCGACCTGGCCACCAAGGCCACCGGCACCAAGTAAGGAAGGAACACATCATGCCTCTCACGCAGTGGAACCCGGCGACCAAGGTCAGCCGGGGCAACGTGGCAGTCGGGGTCGCCCCTGCTGTCGTCGACATCGAGGCTCCGAGCCTCCTGGAGCTGAACGCAGGCATCGGCCTCGACTGCTCCATCACCACGATGAACGGCACCAGCTCGACGGACAGCGAGTCGATCGACTGGCTGTGCGACCCGGCGTCGGAGCAGCTCCCGGGCAGCACCACGCACGAGATGGACGACCTCGTCATCAAGGGCACCGGCCAGGCGGACGAGGACCTCATCGCCGGCCTCAGCGTCGGCGACACCGTCTACATCTGGCGGCGCGACGGCCTGGCCCACGACACGGCCCTGGCTGCGTCGCAGAAGGTCTGGGTCTGGAAGGTCGTCATCACGTCGATCGACCCGCTCGAGGCGAACAACACCTTCGTCGGCATCACCGCCCACATCACCGTCCTCGCGCGCAGCACCACGGCTGTCGCGGTCACGGCCTAACCCAACGCCCCAAGGAGGCACATCATGTTCAACAGCTACGAGGAGCTCAAGGCGGCAGCAGAGGAGCGGCGCAAGGCCGTGCTGACGCTCGAGCTGGACATGGGCAGCGAGTACTCGCAGCCCTACGAGGACGCGAAGACCGAGCTGGCGCAGGCCAAGGCCATGAAGCAGCTCGCAGGCGGTGCGGACTTCCTGGGCGACAACATCGCCACCCTGGAGGCTCGTGTGGCTGAGCTGAAGCCGGTGGGTCGCCCCATCTGGGTCCAGTTCAGCAAGCTGCCGCTCGCGGAGTGGAGCAAGCTGGTCAAGCAGGCCAACCTGTCGCCGGTGGAGCAGTACGAGAGGGTGCTGCCACAGACGTTCATCGGCCTGTTCGGTGTCGATCCCCTGGCCGAGGACGAGGAGGGCAACCTGCTCAACCCCGGCGTGGAGCCGCTCACCAAGGACCCGCGCACCGTGTCCAGCGTCGGCACTGACGGCCTCCTGGAGGGCGGCATGCTGCACCAGCTCATCCAGGCCTTCATGGCCTGGCAGAACTCGGGGGGCGAGGTCCTCATCCGCCCTACGAGATCGGGCCGCGACTAGCACTACTGCTAGACCTGGCCCTGGAGACCGGTCGCCCCCCGCTTCGCCTCCTTGACGAGGGGCGGCCGGACTCCTGGAACGAAGAAGATCTAGAGATACTGTCACAATGGAGGCACCTCAAGGAGGTCATGTGCCCCGGCTGCGGGCGACCGCTCAGCCAGCACTTGCACAACTCAAGACTGGGACGTGAAGAGACGGTAGATGACTACATGGCTTGGAGCCTCGAGTGCCCCGCCCGGCAGGCAATCGCCAACGGTCAGGACATGTGGCGGCAGGCCAATAAGGCAGCTATCGACGCTCACAACCACGGCAAGGGACCTGACCCCAGCGAGGGGGTCTACTGGCTGGGCCAGGGTCCGGGGGAAGCGATCCCCCAGCCACAGATAGACTGACGGAAGGAGGACAGCATGGCCGATAACAACGTGAGGATCAAGCTCTCACTCGACGGCGCGGGCCAGGTCAAGAGCGGCCTGGCTGGTGTCGGCGACGGCGCATCGGCTGCTAACTCCAAGCTGAGCGGTCTGGCCAGCGGCGGTCTGCGGGGGGCGGGGGCGGCACTTGTCGGCTTCGCCACCGCAGCTGTCGCGGCTGGCGGTGCGCTGGTGGCCGGTGTGCTGAACCAGACCGCGCAGTACCAGCAGAACATCGGTGGCATCGAGACCATGTTCGGGGCCAGCGCAGGCCGCATGGAGCAGTATGCGCAGCAGGCGTATATGACGGCAGGCCTCAGCGCGAACGACTACATGGCGCAGGCCACCAGCTTCAGCGCCGCGCTGCTCCAGGGTCTGGGTGGCGACACGGAGGCTGCCGCTGAAGTGGCCAACCGGGCCATGACGGACATGTCCGACAACGCGAACAAGTTCGGCACCAACATCGGGCTGATCCAGAACGCCTATCAGGGCTTCGCGAAGAACAACTACACGATGCTTGACAACCTCAAGCTCGGATACGGTGGCACTGCTGCCGAGATGGCCCGCCTGGTCAACGACGCGGGCCTGATGGAGGATGGGTTCGTCGCTACGGCGGAGAACATCAACTCCGTCAGCTACGACCAGATCATCGCGTCGATCGGTGCCATCCAGGACGAGATGGGCGTCACGGGCACCACCGCCCGGGAGGCGGCCAGCACGATCTCCGGCTCCACGGCCATGCTGCGCGGCAGCTTCGACAACCTCCTCGCCGGCCTGGGCAGCGCTGACGCTGATGTGGCCACGCTGGCGGGCAACGTGATCAGCTCCTTCGAGACGGTCGTCACCAACATCGTCCCGGTCATCGAGAACATTGGCTCCAACATCGCCACGCTTGGCCCGCAGCTGGGCGGCATGGGCGAGACGCTGGTGGGGGCCATCAGCACCGCGATCCCTGCCGTGCTCGACGCAGGCGTGGCGCTCATCGACGGCCTCATCACCGGCATCAGCAGCTCGCTCCCCGGCCTGATCACCGCGATCGTGCCGGGCATCACGGGGCTGGTGGGCATGGTCGCCACTCAGCTCCCCCTGCTGATCGACGCAGGCATGCAGGCCATCATCGCACTGGGCCAGGGCATCGTCGGGGCACTGCCCACGCTGATCCCGCTCGGTGTGACCATGCTCCTCGGCGTCATCAACGCGATCGTGGCCAACCTGCCCATGCTGCTCACCACGGCGCTCGACCTGATCTCGGCGCTGGCAAGCGGCATCATCGCGGCCATCCCGACTCTGGTGGCTGCACTGCCCGGCATCATCATGGGCATCGTGAACTTCCTGGTCGCCTCGCTCCCCCAGATCATCACCACCGGCGTCACGCTGCTGGTCAGCCTGATCGGGGCACTGCCCCAGATCATCACGACCATCGTGGCGGCCCTGCCCACCATCATCAACGCGATCATCACGGGCATCCTGGGTGCCATCCCGCTGCTCATCCAGGCGGGCATCGACCTGCTGGTGGCCCTGGTGGCAGCCCTGCCCCAGATCATCAGCACGATCGTCGCGGCGCTGCCCGTCATCATCCAGGCCATCCTGGGCGCGATCACCAGCTCGATCCCCCAGATCATCTCCGCCGGTGTGGAGCTGCTCGGATCGCTGCTGCGCAACCTGCCTCAGATCATCGGAATGCTGGTCAGCCAGATCCCGGCCCTCATCGAGGCGCTGGTGGGTGCGCTGGGCCAGGGAGTCGGCGCAGTGGTCAGCATCGGTGGAGACATCGTCGCCGGCCTCTGGCAGGGCATCAGTGGTGCCGCAGGCTGGCTGATGGGCAAGATCGGCGGCTTCGTCAACGACGTCATGGCCAACATCGGCAGCTTCTTCGGCATCAACAGCCCCAGCCGCCGCATGCGTGATGAGGTCGGCCAGCACCTTCCTTCGGGCATCGGCGTCGGCGTCGAGGACAACGTGCAGGCGGCCATCAAGCCGATCACCAAGATGAACCAGCGGGTGATGGTCGAGGCGCAGCGCCTCCAGCTGCCCAGCCCCGTCCCCCAGCGTCTCAGCCGGTCTGTGCCCCTGGGCATGGGTGCAGCGGTGGCCCAGCCCCTCGGGCGTCCTCAGGCGTCCGCTGAGAGCGTCTCAGCGAGTGCTCTGGCCCGCCAGCTGGCAGCGGGGGCACGTATCAACAGCTCTGACATGGACAAGCTGGCGTTCAAGGTGGCTCAGGCGCTCCACAAGGTGCGCCGGGCAGACGGGCGGGATACCATGATGGCGATCAAGCAGGGAGCACTCTGATGGCAAGCGCAACGTTCAGCGGCAACTCGGGATACCGCCTCGATGCTGTGGCCCGGCGCAGCGGCACGACCGTCTACGTTGACGTCACCGTCGTCCGGACCGGCAGATACCTGGCGTGGAGCACTGCTGCGCAGAACTGGCACGTCCAGATCGACGGTGTCACGCAGAACGACACCTGGACGTACGACTTCCGGAACAGCACCAGCAAGGTCCTCGGCACCAAGTCACGCAGCGGCCTGAGCATTGGCAGCAAGTCGTGGTCGGTCACGGTGTTCATGGCGTCGGGCATCGGCTCGGCCACGGTGAGCGGCACGATCGACATCCCGCCCAGCGCACCTGCTGCGCCCACGCTGGGCACGGTCACCCGCACCAGCGACACCAGCCACACCGTCAACTGGACGCGGAACGCCAGCTCGACGGCCCCCTACTACAGCCAGGGCGTCCAGCGCCAGGACTTCGAGAACGGTGACTGGGGCACCTGGAAGAACGTCGTCGTCCTGGACACCGACTACACCAACAGCGGTTCGCACTCCTACACGGACACCACCACCAAGGCCAACGGAGTCTATCGCTACCGGGTCTTCTCCTACAACAGATCCGGCACCGGCATCAGCTCCCAGACCGAGCCGATCTACACGACGCCAGCTGCGCCCAGCGTCACGCTCGAGGCGGTCAGCTCGACGCAGGTCAAGGCGACCGTCATCCAGTCGGTCACGCACACCAACTACGAGACCGAGCTTCAGTACAGATCGGCAGGCGGGGCGTGGACGACGCTGACGACCCTCGGCTCGGGCGTCTTCACTCACACGTGGACGCCCCCCGCAGGCGCTACCATCCAGGTCCGCGCCCGCACGGTGATCAACCGGCCCGGCTTCGTCGGGGACAACCTGGCGTCGGCCTACGCCAGCAGCAACATCGTCCCGCTCCAGCAGCCGCCGCTCGCTCCGAGCAACCTCTACCCCAACGGGTCCACTCTGGACCGTGCTAAGGCCAGCACCTTCACCTGGAAGCACAATAGCCAGGACACCAGCGCCCAGACCGCCTACGAGTTTGAGCGCCTGGTGGACGGGGTCTGGCAGACCAGTGGCAAGATCACTAGCTCGGCCTCCAGCCGGAACTATGCGGCCAACTTCTTCGTGGCTGGGGCCTACCAGTGGCGGGTCCGCACCTGGGGCGTCCACGCAGACCCCGGCCCCTGGTCGTCACTGGCCTCCTTCACGGCTGAAGACGCCCCGGTCGTCACGGTCACCTCGCCGGCCGGCGAGGTCGAGACCAGCCGCGTCACCGTCACGTGGACCTCCACCAAGGCGCAGTCGCAGTGGGAGGCTGAGCTGCTGCGCGGCTCTGAGCGTGTGGCCTTCCAGACCGGCTCGGGCACCACAGCCAGCTATCAGTTCCCGAACCTCCTCGAGGACGGCCAGGCCTACTCGGTCAAGGTGCGCTCGAAGAGCAGCGCAGGTCTCTGGTCGGCGTGGGCTACGGCCAGCTTCAACGCCGACTTCCCTTCCCCTGCTGCTCCTGGTGTTAGCCTGGGCTGGGACACCGAGCGCGGAGCAGTGCTGGTGACTGTGGACAACCCTCCGACTCCGGTGAACCTGGTCACCAACCCATCGTTCGAGACCGGCACCCACGGCTGGACCGCCCTTGGGACGGGCTGGAAGAACGGCGGCGTCAACCGCGCCAGCCGGAGCGACACGCCGAACCAGCACGGCAGCTACATGGGCACGCTCGTGGCTGACGGGACGACGAGCCGCATCACCATCATGACCAGCGCGACCACCCCTCTCGCGCCTGGCAAGTGGGTCGGGGTCTCGTGCTGGGCAGGCACGTTCGGCGACGGCGCTCGCGTGATGCTGGAGCTGTCGCTCGTCGGCACGACCACTGAATATCGCAACGCCGGGATCGTAGCATCACCCATGACGGCAGGCGGCTTCCACCAGGTCGTCCACCAGGCCGATGCCGACACGACCGGGTGGCGCGTCGGTGTCGCCATGTTCGGCCCCGCCGATGGAAGCAATCTGGGCGACAACTACTCGCTGTGGGTCGACCAGGTGATGGTCATCATCGGTGACTCGCAGGCGGAGGTCGAGGCGGCGCTGGCCACCGGCTACGCGGATGGCGACACCCCCGGCTGGAAGTGGGACGGCACGCCGCACGCATCCACGAGCCGTATGGCCGACGCCATCAGCAACGAGGTCTACCGCAGCTACGACGGCGAGAACTGGGAGCTGGTGGCCACCGACGTGCCTCTTGGCAGCACTATCGCCGACTCGGAAGTTGCTCTCAACACTGAGGTATTCTACCGGGTGAATGCAGTGTCCGCCCTTGGCACCGTGGGCACCGCCGACAGTGTCAGCACGTTCACCGAGTCCAAGGTGGGCTACTGGGCGGCAGGGGACAACTTCTACCTGAGCCAGCAGATCCGCATGAACCTGGGCGACCCGCCCGGCATCGACTTCGAGACGGGGCTGGCTCAGAAGGAGCTGCACTACTTCGCAGGCCGGACGCTGCCGGTGGAGTTCTCGGGGGCCGCACGCCTGCGCACCGGTGAGGCCAGCTTCATGGTCGGGTCGGTGCTCGAGCGTGATCAGGTCATCGAGATGTCGTACCTGCCCGCGCCACACCTGTTCCGCCTGCCCGACGGCACCTTCCTCTACGCCAGCGTCGAGCCTGCCAGCACCCACCGAGTGGATGAGGGCTTCTACACTGTCGAGATCCCCCTGACGGAGGTGTCCAAGTGAGCCTCTACGGCCACCGGCTCGAGAGCTTCTGGGTGGAGCTCCTCGACCACGATGACAACTCCCTCGGCCCGCTGGATGGTGTGGCCGGGGGGAGCCTGTCGTGGAACGCGAACGCGCCGCTGCCCGGTGGCGGGGAGCTCGAGCTGGCGGGCACCGACCTCAGCGACACGATCGACTACTCCTCGCACCGCGTCCGCCCTTGGTGGAAGGTCGGTGAGGAGGAGTGGCCGCTGGGCGTCTACGTCCTGGCTGCGCCGGAGACCCAGTACTCCGCCACCGGCCAGCAGCGGGCGGTGTCTCTGATCGACAAGATCACCGTCGTGAGCGACGACCGCATCACCCAGACACTTCAGGTTGCCGCAGGCAGCAACGTGGTCGAAGCTGCCAGGCAGCAAGTGCTCGCCACCGGCGAGACGCGCATCCTGGCCACCACCAGCAGCGCCACGCTCAGCAACACGATGACGTGGGCACCGGGCACCAGCCGTCTCAGCATCATCAACGACCTCCTGGCGGTGGCAGGCTACTGGGCGCTCTCAACCAACCGCTGGGGTCAGTTCGTGATCGAGCCGTACATCGCCCCGGCCGACCGCCCGACGTCGTGGGAGTTCGCGGAGGGCGCGACGTCCCTGCACTCCCCGGACTGGGCGCATGAGCTGCCCCTGTGGGAGGCCACCAATCACGTCACGCTGGTCAGCCAGGAGGACGACGCCGGGAACGTCTGGGTGGCTACTGCGGTGGACGACAACCCTGCCAGCCCCACCAGCACCGTCAACATGAAGCGCGTCCTGAACCCGATCGTCGAGGAGAACGTCGAGGCGGCCAGCCAGGCCGATCTCCAGCAGCAGGCAGACCGCAAGCTGATCAACAACTCCAACGTCGTGGGGGTGCTGTCGGTGGCCCACGCCTTCGTCCCAGTCTGGTACAGGGATGGGGTGCTCTTCCGCTCGCAGGGCATGGACACCAAGGCCACGATCGTGGAGATGTCGCTCGACCTGCGCCCCGGCGCGCTGGTGGAAGCTACCTGGAGGCAGACATGAACAGCCCTTGGACGATGATCACGACGACGCTGCGGCAGCTGTCGGCCCGCGTCGACGCGATGCCCACTATCCGCGAAGCCACTCTCACCAGCCAGACGACCGTCCGGTTCGACATCGACGCGGTGGACACGACGGTGCATGGCAGCCTGGTCGCAGGTGCGACCCCCGGCACACGCGTCCTGACGCTGACCCTGAAGCACTACGTCTGGATCCTGGGCGCGAAGGGTGGCGTGCCGGTGCCGACCGTGCCAGCCATCGCCAGCACAGCCGAGGCGCAGGCAGGCACCGACAACACTAAGATGATGACGCCAGCAGCTACGCGCATCAATGTGACTGCCCGCCTGGCCACACTGGCGCAGGCAGAGGCGGGGGCTGACACGTTCGCCCTGATGACGCCTCAGCGTGTGGCCCAGGCTATCGCCAAGCTGACGCCCAAGCAGCGTGTCGGCAGATACGCCACCGGGGGCGTGACGCTGTCGCCGAACACCGGCCAGGAATTCACGATCTCGTACGGCACGACGTTCGCCTCGATCCCCGAGGTCTTCGCCAATAGCAGCACGAGCGGCATCATGGTCTCGGTCACGAGCCGCACGACCTCGGGATGCACGATCCGAGCCTACAACCCTCACAACGCCGGTCTGACCACCGGGTCAATCAACTGGCTCGCCATCACCAACCCATAGGAGGCAACTCAATGTCCGACAGCAACCAGATTCTCGCAGCAGCCGCCGACGAGGATCTCCGTCAGCGGATGGTCGCGCTCGCCGCTAAGTCGGGTGTGCAGGCTCCCGAGCAGTGGGTCGACATGCACCGATTCCAGCTGGTCGCCACCGACCTCGACGGCGACGGCGCGGCAACCGACAGCATCGCCACCGTCTACGACTACGCGCGAGTCACCTACCAGCCGTCCCCGCGCCCTGGCCAGAACCTGGCCGCTGTGACGGACAGCTTCATCACCTCGGCCATCGAGCGCGTGCTCGCGGCCACCACCAAGCCCGAGGAGGCGCAGGCATGATCGACCACACCCAGCTCGACGAGCACGACGAGAACCAGCTGCACGGCTGGATCGACGCCGAAGGCTTCGACATCGTGGACACCGACGACGAGATCGACGAGGAGGCCCCGCATGCGTAACTTCAGCCCGCTCGCCAAGGGCAACCTCCTGGCCCTGGGCTACTACATCAGCGGTGGCCGCAAGTATCGCCGCTACATGGCCCGCAACGGCAAGATCCAGGGCATGATCTTCCACCACATCGTCGGCGGCATCGACAGCCTCCAGCGGGAGCTGCTCAAGACCCACCGAACGCTGTCGGTCAACTACGGCATCGCGGTCGACGGCACGATCCACGGCTGCGTCTCCGAGCGGTTCAAGGCCAATACCAGCAGCCACGCGGCCGACCACACGCACATCACCGTGGAGACCGCGAACGAGCTGCTGGCACCGTCGTACAAGATCAGCGACCGCTCCTTCGACGCAGCTGCCCGCCTGGCGGCTGACTGCGCCAAGGAGTACGGATTCGTTCCGAGCCGGCAGACGATCCGCTTCCACCGGGAGTTCTACGCCACTGCCTGCCCCGGCCCGGACTTCTGGGCACGCCGGAACGACTTCGTCGCGCTGGTGCGCAGGTACTACTACGGGGCCGTCCCGGCAGACCCGAAGCCCCCGGTGACCAAGCCGAGCGCGCCCGCTGACGGCAGCCTGCCCGCTGCTGGTGTGGCCATGCTCGGCGGGGTCGGCATCGGGGACTGGGTGGCGATCCGGAACTGGGCACTCTTCAGCGATCCTGGCTTCCGCACCGGCAAGCGGTTCGTCACGGGCGAGTACAAGATCGTCGGCATCTCGTACAAGTACCGGGGCGGCGTGGAGCCGAGCCTGCTGCTCCAGGGGCACAACGGAACGCGCGGCTGGGCGCACTACAGCGCGGTCCGAGGGCGCATCGACAGCCCCAAGGGCACCCCAGCACCCCGGCCCACCCAGCCCAAGCGTCTCAGCGTCTCTGAGATGGCGTCTGAGATCCTGGCTGGCAAGCACGGCACCGGCCACGCCAACCGGCAGCGGTCGCTCGGCATCGACGCGGCAACCTACGCCAAGGTCCGCGCCGAAGTCAACAGGCGGATCTAAGGGGGGATGGCCGAGTGCCGCACCGCATGTTCAAGACAGCCGATCGCTACAGGGGGACATTCCTCTTCCTGGCAGGCTTCATGTTCCTCACCCCGTCGATCGGGTTCCTCTTCGACCACCGGCAGCTCAACTCGCTGGGGGGTCTGTCTTGGATCCCCGACCCGGTGCAGGTGTGGCACATGGGCCTCGTCCTGGCACTGGCCAGCTTGGTCTCATCAGTCATCGGGCTGGTGTCGCGCAAGCTGGCCCGGCGCTGCCCGCGCGTCATCAGCTGGGGGTATCTCGCAGCTATGGTCCCTCCGGTGTTCATGGTCGTCCTGTCCATCTGGGCGGTCATCAACGGTGCTGCGCCGCTGCCCTGGCTGGTGAACATGCCCATGTACCTGACGCTCGCTGCCATGATCTACCTGGGCAGCGAGTGGCCCAACCCACCGCGTGAGCTCACCGGGCCGACGCCCAGCCTGCCGCCCACCACGGCACCCCCGGAGGTGAAGCACTGATGGAAGCATGGGTCACGGACATCTTGAAGGGCCTCGTCGGAGGCCTGGTCACGCTGGTCGGTCTGTGGGCCACCTATCGAGTGCAGCGCAAGGCCAACGCCACCCAGGAGAAGCAAGTCGAGGTCAACTCCTACCTCGAGGTCGGTGACAAGTGGAAGGACTGGGCTGAGAAGCTTGAGGGCCGCGTCGATGACGCTGAAGCCAAGGTGGACAAGCTCACCGGTCTGTTCAACTCCGCCGTCCAGCACATCAAGGAGCTGCGCGCCTTCATCGTGGCGCGGGGCTTCCGGGAGCACCTTCCCGACCTGCCCCCCAATCTCGAGCACATCATCAACCCCAAGGAGTAGCAATGGAACTCATCACCCTGGCCAGCATCCCGGCCATCATCGCCCTCGTCACCCTGGCGAAGGACCTGGGCCTGCCGTCCAAGCTGTCGCCGCTGCTGGCGGTGGTGCTGGGCATCGTCGCCGCAGTGGTGGACGCCTACGTCACCGACGGCATCACGGATGGTCGCAGCCTGGCTGCTGTGGCCGTGACGGGCGTCATCCTGGGCCTGGGCGCAGCAGGCCTCTACGACGGTGCCAAGGCGGTCGGCGCACGGCGCACCGAGGAGGAGGTCGTGGTGACCTACGTCCCGAAGCACGCGGCCCCCGAGGACCCCGGCATCATCTCGTAGCTGCACACGCAGAAGCCCCCTGGCCACATGAGCCAGGGGGCTTCTTGCTGCCTACAGCCAAGCACTCTTGCGCGGGCGGCTGCCGAACGCGAAGCTGACGTCGTCCTGGCTGGGGGTGAGTGTGGCCGTGAACGTGATGCGCATACCCTTAGCACCCTTCCAGGGGTAGTTGTCGCCGCCCATGAAGAAGAAGTCCGGGCCGAAGTCGTAGATGCTGTCGCCGTTGGCCTCCAGCAGAGCCATCCAGGTGCCGTGCAGCTGGTCAACCTGCGCCTTGGGGAGCGAGGCGTAGACCTTGAAACCCCGGTCGTCCTTGACGGTGATCTTGTAGCTGGTGCCGTAGTCGCCCTCCTGGACCTTGGTGCCCACGATCTCGCCGGCCACGACGACCGCGCCGCTGGGGGCGGGGTGGGCGGCTGCCTCCGCGGCCTGGGCCTGGCGGCGCTCCATGGCCTTGCGGGAGGCCTCGACCATGCGCTGCGTGAAGGGGCGGTCGGCGTTGACACCGTAGTGCAGCTGCTCCCACATGGCGATGAGGAAGGGGTCGCGCTCGGTGCCCGGCTCGAGCTCGTTGCCCTCGCTGTCGTAGTCGCCCCGCACGTCGAGGCCAGTGAGGAAGTCGTGCAGCTCGGGGTCGGCTGCCTTGAGCGCGTCGCGCTTGGCTGCCACCTTGGCGGCGATGGCCTCAATGGCTGCGCGCCGCTTGGCGTCGGCACGAGCGCGGCCCAGGGCCACACCGTGCGCCCACTTCTGCGCCTGCTCCAGGGTGCCGAGGAAGTCGCCCAGCTTGGCGTCGGTGTTGTTGCACAGGTAGCAGATGTCGTCTTCGCCGTTGAACAGGTAGTGGCCGGAGCCACCGCAGCGGCGGCAGCCCTTGAAGTAGGTGCCGTCAGTCGAGATGAACTCGACTCCTTCGAACTCGTGGCGGGTGATGCTGGTGGGGGTGCTGGCGGTGTTCATGGGGCCAGTATATGCACGAACTTCAACACCGTGCAAGTCCTAGTTTGAGTCCTGCTCTGCCGGGGGCCGCTTGATGATCTTCAGCTGCGTATCGATGAAGTGCCGGTCGCTGCCCATCTTGGTCTGCACGCCAAGGCGCAGCAGGTCGCTGTCCTCTTCCGGGGCGACCAGGTTCATGATGAAGTCGGACCAGGCGTGCAGTGCCGTGCTGCCCAGCACCATCTCCTGGATGGACTCGCCCTTCTCGAACATGCGCTTGCGCGTGTGGTGGATGAACATGATAGCGCAGCCGGTGCTCTTGGCGATCGTCTTGATGTCCTTGAGGATGGCGTACATGTCGCTCGAGCTGCTGACGTCGGACTTGCCGATGGCCATGCTGAGCGTGTCGATGATCACCAGCTTGAGATCGTACTTGACGATCGTCTCGTAGAGCCGCTGCTTGTCCTCTGCGCCGCTCAGGTCGATCTGTGCGAAGTTGGTGTGCAGGGCCATCGGCTGCGGTGGGTGCCAGACCAAGTCCGGGCTGATGTGGCCGTCCCAGTGGTATGCGAACCTGCCGTGGTCGCGGTTCAGGCTGCCATCCAGGCGGCTGCTGAACAGGTACTCGCCGTCCTCGAGCGAGAAGAAGCCGACCGGCACCTGCCTGCGCACGGCCAGCCCCAGGGGCCGCCTGCCGGTGGCAAGGCCCAGGGCCATCTCGATCGCGATGCGCGTCTTGCCCACCTTGGGCGCTGACACCAGCAGGCCACACCCAGCCTCCGGAATGATGCCCGGCACGACCCAGCTGATAGGCTTGCGCAGCACGCGGCCGAAGTCCTCGACCGACGCCATGTCCCAGGCCTCGACAGGCTGCTCGCCGGCCTCGTCGTGGTGCTCATACTGATCCTTGGCCTGCTCCCGCTCAGGATCCTTGGCGGGCTGGCTGGCGTAGGCCTTGGCGATGTCGTCCTTGAGCCGCTCAGGCTCGTCCTTCCACTTGTTCCAGGCGCAGGCCTTGATGAGCTTGAACGTCAGCTCCTGGTCGAGACCCAGCTCCGCAGCTGTGCGCCCGAACTTCCAGAGGAGCTTGCTGCGGTCGCCGTAGGGGTCGTCCGCGCCGAGCTCGCTGGCAAGGCTCGCAGGGAAGCCGAGAGCACGCGCCACGCGCGTTAGCAGCTGGCCCCTGGTGTAGGTGGTGCCAGCGTCTCTCAGGATCCGCCCCTGGAACGCCTTGCCCTTGTGGTGCCAGGTGCCCGGCACACGCAGGAGCTGTCCGATGTCCACGCCGCTCTTGTCGCCGCCGAGCGCCTGCGTGAGCATGCCCATCAGGCCGTCGCGGTGGTACTCGCTGGCCGGGATGGTGTCCTTCATCAGCCAGATGGCTTGCTTGTGGCCAGGACTCGTCTCCCAGACGAAGCTGGGCCGCAGGGCGGTCAGCAGCGCGTCGTCGTAAGACTCATCGCAGTCCACCCAGAGCACGCGCTGCCCAGGGTAGGCCTTGGCCTTGCGGCTGTCGCTGCTGCTGACTGCCGGGGTGAAGTACCAGTCCACGCTATCGCGCAGCTGGGGAGTCGTGGGCTGCCGGGACGACAGCGCCGCGCCTTCGCGGAACTTCTGCCCGGCCTTGCCGATGTTGACGATGTGGGGCATCCACACATGGCCCTTGATGCCAGAGTGCTGCCACACCTTGCGGATCAGGTCTTCAGCCTGCTTATCCATTCGACTACTTCCTGCGCCTTGGGGTCGTGACTGACGAACGTCGTGCCGCCTGCCTCCCGGAACTTCTGCAGGTTGTACTCCTGCGCCGGGGTGGGCTTCTCCTTGGCTGTGCGCTTGGCCTCGATCGCGAAGAACCGGCCATGCGCGCAGCCCATGACATCGGGGGTGCCCTTCTGCTGAAAGGCACCCCCGTGAGTGCGGAGGCAGTAGACGCCAGGCAGCGCATTGAGCACGGCCATCATGCGCCTAACGACCTCCGCCTCCTCCATGTCAGCGGCGGCGCTTGACGGTGCGCTTGGCGGCGGGAGCGGCCTTGGCGGGGGCAGCCTTGCGCTTCTTGGGTGCAGGCTCCTCCTCCTCGTCCTCCTCCTCGTCGAAGTCGTCGTCCTCGTCGTCGTCGAAGTCGTCGTCCTCGAGGTCATCCTCGTCGAGGTCGTCGTCCTCCTCGTCCTCCTCGTCCTCCTCGTCGCCCTCCTCGAGCGCCTCGATGAGCTCGGCCTTCTTCAGGCCAGCCGTGTCGATGCCCGCAGCCTTGGCCAGCTTGCGCAGCTCGGCGATGGACATGGACTCGAAGTCAGGCTCGTCGGCCTCATCCTCATCCTCGTCCTCGTCGACCTCGTCCTCGTCGGGCTCGTCACCCTCCTCGTCCTCGTCGTCGTTGCCGGGCACCGGCTCGTCGTCGAGGATGTCGGTGCCGAAGACACCGTCGATCGAGCTGCGCTCGTTGCCGTTGTAGTCGTCGTCCGCGATCTCGACGGCGACCACCTTGCCGACCGGCTTCTCGGCGTCGAGCTGGCCCTTGCCCTTGGGCACGGACTCTCCGCCGGCGACGAAGAGGTCGCGCAGCTTCCACATCTGGTTGGGCTGGAGCTTGCAGTAGAACGGGAAGAGGCGGCTGCGGTAGCGGCGGTCCTCGAGCTGGAAGCCGTACACCAGCATCGGGGTGCTGTCACCAGCCTCCGTCTCCTGGACCGACACGACCTTCGCGGCGTAGATGCCCTCGGGCACGCGCTTGGTGTTCCAGCCGGACCGCTCCTCGGTCTTGCTGAAGTCGACCCTGATCTTCTTAGCCATGATGGTGGGTTCCTTTCTGGGTTCCCTAGTGCTCTCGGTCAGCGGGTCCAACCGAGAAGTTCGTTGAGCCGCCCGATGGAGGGCTGCTTGAGATAGGGCGGCTTGCCCTGGTAGGTGCGGCTGCGGGCACCGGCCATAATACTTGCCGACGGCCCCAGCCACAACCGGCGGACCGGCTTCTCGTTGACGTGGGCGATGTACAGACGCCCGATGACGTCCGACAGCTGCAGGAGCGCGCTGGCTGCGCCGGGGGACAGGTCCACCGTCACCTGCACTGCCTCGTCCTCGTCGTCATCCTCGCTCATCCAGTCCTCGTTCGGCAGGATCATCTTCTCCTGCGCCAGCACGATGACCTCCTTCTTGGAGTTGCGCAGGGTGCGCAGCAGGCTAGCCAGCTGGCTGTTCGCCGTGCCGTAGTCCTGCTTCCTGGGGGTAGCGAAGCCTGCGGCACCAGCTGCCTCCTCGAGGAAGCCACCGTGCAGCGATGTGGCCGTGTCCACCACGATCCGCTCGTGCTTGGTGAGCCAGGCAGGCGTGATGAGCTTCTTGAGCGACTTGCTGCTCACGTCCTCCACCACCGTGAAGCCGCTGGTGTCGATGCCGATGAGGCCCTGGTCGGAGCTGATGATGGCCGTCTTGCCCTTGGGTGCGTCCTTGAGCGCGAGGGTCGTCTTGCCGACCTTCGGCTTGCCGTAGATCGTCTTGATGCTCACTTGGTAGCCTTGCCCTTCTTCTTGTTCTGGTTCGGGTAGTAGTCGAGCGGGTCGCGCGTCTTGACGTAGCGTGTGCGCTGCTCGATCTCGCTGGTGCCGTGCATCAGGTCGGTGACCGTGAGGTCCTTGTAGTTGCACGTGAAGCTCGAGCATGCGCCCAGGTTGCGCTCGACAGCGTCGGGGTCCGTCCAGTCGTACTGGAGGAGCCGCTTGGCGCTGGCGACGAACGACTTGTGCTGCCGGGCTGCCTGCGCATCGTCGAAGACAAGGTAGTCGCGGCGGAAGAGCTCAGCGTAGTCGCGCTGCTCCAGCTCGATGAGGAACTCCTGCACGTATCGCTTCTCAGCCGGGTCCGTGATGGCCAGCAGCTCGCGACCCTTGATGGTAGTCATCAAACCGTTCTCGTGCAGCCAGTCCTTGAACACTGGCAGCGTCGTGCCGCCCGGCTTCAGCTGCCTGCTGATCTTGCCTGCCTGCGTGAACGTAGGGACGCTGATGCTGCCGGTCTTGCAGTAGTTGTAGATGAACCCCTTGGGCTGCGGCAGCGGCTTGCCGTTGTGACGGAGCGCTGCGTAGGCCGGTGCCTTGGCCACCGCCCAGAGGTAGGAGTAGTGCTGGAACGCGAGCTCCCGGTAGCGCCAGTCGGGCAGTGTGGCGTGAGTCTTGTGGTCGACGAGCCAGACGCTGCCCTCACTGTCCATGACGATGAGGTCGATGCGGCCCCGGTACAGCACGCGGCCCTTGAACATGGGACGCTCGACAGTGAGCTCCACTGCCACCGGCGTCAGGTCGTCGTCCCGGTAGACGTGCTCATAGCTCAGCAGGATGCGCTCGCACTCCTTGGCCAGGTCCTCGACCGACTCCTCGAACTCGCCGGCAGTGGCCTCCTTGATGAGCTGCTGGTGCTTGGCCCGCCAGTCGCCGCCACGGTCGCGCTCCTCGAGCAAGGCGTGGACCCAGGTGCCGCGCGTGAGGGGCTTGCTCACCAGCCGGGGCCGCAGCCCCAGGACGGTGCCGTAGTAGACCTCACGGGGGCAGCCAACGAAGCCTGAGACCATCGACTGCGTGATGACCAGCTTGCCGTCATCGGTGGTGGGCCACACTCCGCGCTTCGGGTCGCCGGGCAGGGTGCCAGTGCTGGGCAGCTGGCGCGCCTGCGCCTTGGTGAGCGACGTGCGCCTAGAACTCCGCAAGGGGCTCGCCTCCCCAGTAGCGCGAGATCGTGACGTCGGCCTTGAGGTAGAACCTGCGGGTGAGGGTGTCATCAGCCTTCTCCATTGTCTCCTTGACGATACGGCCGACCTGGCGTGCTGTCTTGTATGGGGCTGTGAGACAGACGGAGTCGTGGACCGTGGTGATTAGTCTAGCGCCCAGCCGGGGCAAGCGCAAGTCCCGAGAAAGGCGGGCAAGGCTGACCAGCATGAAGTCCGAGCCGGTCGACTGCACAGGCGCATTGATGGCCTGACGGAAGGCGTTCTCCTGGACCCAGTAATCGTCATTATAGACGCGCGGCAGGTGCCTGAATCGGCCGAACTCATTGGGGACGCCACCGTGCTCAAGCGCGAATGCGCGCTGCTTCCGATACCACGGCTCAAGGCCTGCGAAGGTCGCGAAGTACTCCTTGCGGAAGGCCTCCGCCTCGACCCTGGTGATGATGACACCGTAGTTGTCCCGGACGTAGTTGGCGAAGTGCTTGCTGTGCATGCCATAGAGGAAGCCGAAGTTGACGCCCTTGGCTAGGCTGCGGTGCTCCTTGGTGATAGGGCCGCCGCGGACCAGCCGGTGCGCCATGTAGGTGTGGATGTCCTCGCCGGCCTCGAAGAGCCGGATCATCTCGGGGTCGCCGGACATGACCGCAGCTACGCGGAGCTCCAGCTGGCTGAAGTCGACCTCGATCCAGGCCTGCCCCTTCTCCCCGAACAGGTTGCGTGTGGCCCGGTCGCGTGGGATGTTCTGCGAGTTGATGCCAGGGTTGTCCTTGCCGGTCTTGTCAGGATCCTTGCTGGACAGTCTGCCGGTGACCGTGCCGGTAAGGCTGAACGCGGTGGCGATGCGTCCGTCACGCGTCTTGGTCTCCATGGGCACCAGGAAGCCGGTGAGCTGCTTGTAGAGCGTGCTGCGCTCGCTGAGGAGCTTGGCCGCAGGGTGGGCCAGCTTGCCCAGGTCTTCGTGGGAGAGGCCGGGGTTGCCGTCCGGCCAGGTCTTGGTCGGCTTGGTGCGCCGGGGGATGGGTGCGCCTTGATACTCGTAGAGCCACCACTTCGTCCAGTTGGTCGCACCCCACTTGGGCGTCGTCTTCTGCAGCCACTCGGGCCACTCTTCCTTTGGAGGGATGCTGGCGTCGAGCTCCCGCTCGATGTCAGCGATCTTCTGCTCCACCTGCGCCTTGGTCTTCTTGACCAGCGCCGTGCGCACCGGCAGGCGGTTGTTCTCCATCTGCTTGAGCGGCTTGATGGCCGGAAGGGTGACCTCGCGCATGACGCGCAGCGGGTCCTCGCCCGGCTTCAGGTTCTTCCTGATGTGCCTGCGCTGCCACCGCAGCAGCTCCCGGCCGATGTGGACGTCCTTGGCCACATAGCGCGTGACCTCCTTGCGCGGCAGGGCCTCCAGGTTCTTCACGTCGATCTGCTGCTTGCCGTAGCCCAGCAGCCGGTGACCCAGGTCGTCCAGGCCGATCGGGTGGTTCTCGTCCAGCAGGTGGGCCATCAGCATCGTGTCCCACACCGTGCGCACCTTGGCCCCGTAGCTCTCGAGCCAGGGCTGATCGAACGGCGCATTGTGGAAGACGGCCTTGGGGAGCCGCAGCTGGCGCAGCTCTTCCAGGTCGCGGGGCCACCAGACCAGGATGTCCTCGTTGGCCAACGGCGCGAAGCCGATGCACAGGATGCGGCCCTTGCCGATGAACAGGCTGGTGGTCTCGATGTCGACCACGATCATGCCTGGGTTGGACTGGATGAAGCTGCGTACCTCAGAGAGGCGTGTGCTAACGGTGATGTCCATAGAGTGTGGGGCTCCTGGGGTGCGGGGCTGTTCTGTTGGGGGCCAGCATAGCAGGCCGGTGCGCTAGGGGTGTGACGAGCCCCCTGCCGGGGCTAGATGCCAGCCGACAGGGGGCTCGTGGTGTGCGCTCAGCGCTGCGGGCGACGGCGCTTGGGAGCCGCCTCGGTGGCGGCTGCCTTGGCCGTGCGCTTGGCCGGGGCGGGCTTGGCTGCCGCCTTGGCCTTGGCCGGAGCCTTCGCCGGCTTCTCGGCGACGGTGCGCTCCAGCTCGAAGCCCGACGGCAGGTCGGCCGCGCCGGCGATGGTGGCGTCGAGCAGCTCGTCGAACGTGCCCGCCTCGATGGCCTGCTGCATCGCGATGAAGCCGATGGCGCGCTGCACCTTGTAGCGGTTCTTCGCCTCGACGCCGAGCTGCTCGGCGACCTGCGCGATGCCTGCGTTGATGGTCTGCTTGGTCGTGGGCTCTGCGGCCTCGACGTCGGTGTTCTCGTCCTCGAGGACTGCGGCCTTGGTGCTGGCCTTGGTCGTGCGTGCCATGATGCTCTCCTTGAATCGGGTACTGCTTGGACTGTGGGATGTCCGCCGGTGGGGCTGAACATGGCAAGCATATACACATCCCCTCAGCCAGCGCAACTCCCTAGCGCAACTTTTCTGAACGAATCCTGTCGATGGTCTTGCGCAGGTGCCCGTGATCCTTCTGCAGCGTGATCCAAACGTCCTCGTCGACGCTGCCCTTGGCACACAGGAACCAGACTGTGGGGCTGGCCGGGGACAGCTTGATACGGTCCGAGGCCTGCTTGAACGTGACGTAGTTGAAGTCGCTGGTGTACCAGATCAGGTCGTTGGCCACGCTGATGTCCACAGCCATGCTGACCGTCCGGGGCTGCACCAGCAGCACGCGCGCGTCGGGGTCGTACTGGAAGTCCTCGATGACCGCGTTCTTGTCCTTGGTGGCCCCCGTGATCTCCAGGTGGCCGATGCCCCGGCGCTTCAGCCAGCGCCGCACCAGCTTGACCTCCCATAGGTGGGTGCAAGCGATGATGGACTTGCCCTTGGTGCGCCGTAGCACCTTGCCCAGCGCGCGCAGGCGGGCGCGGGCCGCAGCTGGCACGGTGAAGTCGTTGCCCTCATCGTCCTTCAGCCAGCCAGCCACCAGCGTCCGCATGCGCAGCAGCCTGGTCAGGGGGTTCAGAGCTGCCACGGTCACCGCCCCGGCTGGTGTGGCCTTGAAGGGGAAGAAGCGTCCGTCCGCATACTTGACGACGCCCTTCTTGAGGAGCAGCTGGTGCGCCTCGAGCACGTTGGCGGGCAGGCTGTAGAGCATGCGCCTGATCGGCACCGGGTCGGCAGCGCCCGTCATCGTGATGACGTTCGGCTGGATGTACCGATTCAGCTGGTACTGATTCCGGGGCCGCACCAGCTCGGGGTATCCCTTGACATTCGTCCACTCGCCGAAGTGCTCCCGGAAGTCCTTGGCACTGGGCCAGTGGTCACGGATGGTCGGGTCGAGGAAGGTCCACTGCCCGTAGACCGCGTCGATCTGGTCGGGGTTGGTCACTGGCGTTCCCGTCATCAGGAGCCGGTAGTGCCAGTGCGCAGCCAGTGGCCGGATGGCCTTGCCGGTGACACTGTTCGGCGTCTTGATGACGTGGCTCTCGTCCAGCAGCATTGCCCCCTGGCCGTTGACCAGCTTGGCCACCTTGCGCAGGAACGGCCCCAGGCGCTTGAACGGTGCCTTGCCGAACTGATCGTAGTTGACGAAGAGCAGCGTGATGCCGTCATGGACGAGCCGGCTGAGATCCGGGTACTCGTTGCCGGTGGTCAGTGGGAAGAAGCGGTACGGCACGCTCAGCCACTTGGCCGCCTCACTGCGCCATGTGGCCTCAGCCACCTTGGGGCCGACGATGACAGCGACCGGGGGCCGCAGGTGCTCGAGCCAGGCCAAGGCCACAGCAGTCTTCCCTGAGCGGGGTTCGGCCCAGAGCGCAGCGAAGTGCCTGCCCGGTTCACGCAGTCTTTCCAGCGCGATTTCTTGGGATTCTCTGAGTGGCATCTTCACTGCGGTTTCTCCGATAACTTCTGTGAATAATCTGTGTGACGCGGCAGCTGCAATAATCTGAAGAACTTCTGGTGGAAATGCCAGTAGGATTCCTACTGCAATAATCTGAAGAACTTCTCACAGAAAGCGCAGTAGGAATCCGACTGGGGTTATTGCCAGAACTTCTTCCAAGAATCAGGGGCGCTTCCTGACCTTCTCTTGGATGAAGGCCGGGAGGTCCGCTATCGGCATGGCAGCCAGGCGGCCCAGGCAGACCTCTGCCCGCTCCTGGGTTAGGTGCAGGTGCAGGCACCGGCCCAGGACCCTGGTGCGATCCTTGAGACGCTGGGTGGTGGGGGTGAGAGGCAAGGTGCGCACCCACTCGACGACATGCTGGCGGCCCCCGTAGAGGGCTTGCACGCGCAGGCTGCTCATTCCTTCACCGCCTCAGCCTCATAGACGTACTTGTCCACCAGCAGTGTCTCCGGGTCGATTGGGCCGAACGGGGACATCGTGACGCGCTTGACGTAGCGCACCTGGCCCTTGAGCCGGTAGCCCTCCGCAGCTGCACGCCGCTCGAGCGCGTGCTGCGCCGCGTCCCGCAGCTCAGCCCACCGGGGGCGGCTGCCTGCGCGCAGGGGAACGATGGCCATCATCTTGCGGGGCTCCTCCGGCAGGCCGGGGCTGGTCTCTTCGGTCATGACGGAATCTCCACTTCCCACCACGTGATGGTGACGTCGCGCAGGTGGTCTGCCGAGGTAGGCGTGTGCTTCACGTTGGCGTCGGCAGGGATGTCGTGCCGCCTGCGCGCGTCCTCCTCGTGCGCCTTCTCGAGTCGGGGGTTGCCCTCCATGAACTCCCGGTAGGTGACGGTGCGCTGGTCCACCACCGGCTCGACAGTGAAGAGCATGAAGTCGCTCTGCTTGACCCAGAACGCCTTCTCCCACTGGATGACCCAGACGTCGAGAGGCTCCGGGTTGTTGATCGGCTCCAGGTAGCTCGTCTCTTCCAGGTTGATCTCCACGCTGCCGTGCCGGGGCAGCTGGTGGTGTCGGACGGTGGGCTTCATGCCCGTCTTGATGATCATGCCGCGCCCTCCGCAGCGCGCAGCACGGCCAGCACCCCGGCGATGTCGGGCTTGGTGTAGTTCGGCCCCTTCTTGACGCGCCCGGGGAAGGTGCCGTCCGGGTCGTTCTCGCCGGCGATGATGGGCTTGCCGTCCGCGCCCAGCTTGCTCATGTTGCTGCGCTGGACCTCGTCGAAGAACGGCTCGGCATCGAAACCACACTCGACGATCAGCCCATAGGTGACGTAGAGGATGTCGATGGCTGCGTCGATGGTCTCGATCAGGTCTCCCGACTGAAGTGCCGGGATCAGCTCGTCGATGAACTCCTCCCGGATCAGCTCGACGCGGACGTCGACGCGGTCAGCGGGGAGTGGCTGCGGGCTGTCGCCCACCGGCTGCCCCATCGCCTCGTGGAACTCCTGGACCTGCTTCTGCATCTTGTTCACTGTGGGTTGCCCTTTCGCTCACGCCTCACGAGGCGCTGTTCCTTCTCGAAGTTGGTGGTGATTCGATCGACGGTGTCCCAGTCCACCAGCCTGGGGTCGGTCTTGTCCTCGCAGCTGAAGGGGCTGAGCACCACTTGCACGGCCTCCGCGAAGCCGGTGGCCTCGAGCCTCATCTCGGCCTTGGCCTTGGCGTCCTCCTCCTCGTCTGCCAGCTGCGCGAGGTCATTGTAGGCATTGAGCAGCTTGCGGACGATCTGCGCGCCCACCACATCGCCGGCCTTGAGGACGCTGTTGAAGCGCACGCGCTTGTCCGGGATGTGCTGGAAGGCGCTGGTGGTGAGGAAGCGTGCGATCTCCTCGCTGGTCTCGTGCCCGGCGTCGAGTGCCGCCTCGATGGCCTCCGCGATGACGTCGACTGTGGTGGTGCGCCCGGTCTTGAACGCCTCCCGGTCGTCGATCACCGCGAACATGATGCCCTGGCCGGTGAAGACCGGCTCATGTGTCTTCTTGGCTGGGGTGACCTTGCCCTTCTTCTTGGCCATGTCCCTCTCCTTGAACTCTTGGATTACGATGCCTTGGTCACGGTACTGCGCAAGGTAGTGCTCTGCCTCCTCGCGCAGCTGGGGCACTGTGGCCCGGCGCGCCAGCTCCTCGATCGCCACATAGTGACCGAACGCTGGCTCGCGCAGCCAGGGCTCAGAGCCGCTGCTGGTCTTCATAGGTCAGCAGCTCCAGCAGCCCCTTGTCGTCCATCGGGCGGCTGGCACCCAGGCCGGTGACCGGGCTGCTGAAGTCGACGATGCGCGCCTGGTAGGTGCCCTCGCTGGGGTCGTTCTTGACCTCCAGGATGGTGACCGTCTTGAACAGCGAGAAGTTCCTCGACTCGTTCAGCTCGATCATGTGCTCGGCGTAGTGCCAGTAGAAGGCATTCACCTGCGCCACCTTGTCGCCCTTGTAGAGCTCGTCGTCGATGCGCGCAGCCATTGCCGGGTCGTGGACCTTGAAGACGAGATGGGTGTCCGGCGCGGTGAAGACGGTGCGGGGCCGCTCGTCGTTCCACTCATAGCCGGGCAGTGCCAGGCGGTAGACCATGTGCGTCATCCAGTCGATGCGGTCGAACGTGCGCACAAGGCCCGCCTCCTGCGCATCGGCCAGCAGCGCCAGCGCGTGCGACTCCTTGGTCATGTTGTAGTGGGGCTCGTTCTTGTGGTCCAGAGCGGTCGCGCTGGTGGACTTGCCAGCCTTGTCCGGTCCTTCGAATGCGATGATCATGCGGGTTCTCCTAGATGAGGTCGTCGAGCGGGATCTCGACTGGGGCAGTGCCGGTGTCCTTG
>QIRE01000044.1_pt1 | contig 40629 bp, 36 predicted proteins | sample 2940141 | NCBI WGS metagenome assembly QIRE01 (sample SAMN09273532, study PRJNA473421) | Gut metagenome, whole genome shotgun sequencing project. | isolation source: gut tissue | host: Folsomia candida VU population | place: Netherlands: Amsterdam | collected 2016-03-06
GATCTCAGTGCCGACAACAGCATCAGCGCCGTCGCCATCGCGGGAATTCGCAAGTCTCGCATGATAATTCCAGCGAAGAAGGCGACCGCGCAGATGACGGCGATCGCCATCAGGATCAGCTTCGACGGCAGGACCGCGTTGACGTCGGTGTAGGTAGCGCCGTTGAAAATATCGCCACGGCGGTCACTGGACAGCAGCGAGTAGCGGTCGAACCAGTAGGCAACCGCCTTGAGTAGCAAGAAGATTCCCGCCAGAACGCCCAGTTGCACGCGCGCGGCAACGGTCAGGCCGCCGCCGGTGCGGCCGTTGCCCAGTCGGATGCCGCCAAAGATGTAGTGCGTCAACAGGTTTCCGAGGAACGCCACAACGACGACAACAAAGAAGAAGTTCAACAGGAATCGGTAGAACGGGAGCTCAAACGCGTAGAACGAAATGTCGAGGTTGAACTGTGGGTCCTTGCGATTGAACGGCTCGCTGTGCCAGAACAACTGCAGCGTCGCCCACGACCCTTGTGCCACAAGGCCAGCCAGCGCACCGATGATGACGGCAGGCGCGATGGAGAACCAGCGCAGATGCGCCATGACTGTGGTGCGATAGCGCGCGAGCGGATCGATGCCGTTGGTCGCCGGAACAAACACCGGACGCGTCCGATATGCCGCCGCCAATGCCGCGAACACAATCAGTCCCACCACGACGCCCGCGACGAGGAACAGCGCGACGCGCGTCCAGATGATGCGTCGGAACACCGACGAATAACCCACTTGGGAGAACCACATCCAGTCCGTGGTGATCCCGACGATGCGCGGCCCAATGAGCAGCAACGCCAGGAGTGCGACTCCAACTCCGATCGCTATCTTCGCTCGTCGCGATAGCGTCGGCATTCCTGCCGGTCCCCGCACACCCACCAGAAAACTCCTGTCTCTGTCCGAATTTCTCACCACTCTACTGGCAAGTCACCGTGTGCATCCGACCTCGTCGCTACTGCCGCGCTGAGATCTGTTGTGTGGACGCTAACGGTGGCCATATGGGCCACGGCCCCGTCCCCGTAGACATTTCTCGGCGGGCACTCGCACACTCGTCGACGGTGCGCGGCAAGATAGACCCGTGACCGGACTTGGCAACCCCTCCCCCAATCTCTCCCCCGACGCCCTCGGCAGTGCCCTGCGCGACGTCGTCGAATTTGTTGACGCGGGTGGTTGGGATCAACCGCCGACGCTGTTCGCGCTCGTCCCGACCGGGGTTCTGGCAGAAACGCAACCCGATCTGGTGGATGAATACGATTCGTCGGAGCTGAGCCCGATCGCGCAGGAACCGCTCTTGACCAGCGAGTCGGGCCCCAACGCCGACCAAGAGATTCAGACCGCCGAACTCGAACACATTCTCGCGACGACGAGCTGGCCCGAAGCGGTCGCCGGATGCGCGCTGGTCCAGGAGATCATCGTCTTGCCACCCGAGGCGGAATCCGACCTCGACGACGCGTTCGAGCCGCTGCTCGCTGACCCCGACGCCGCTGACGCTGCAGCCCGAACCGCCGCGATTTCACATCCGGGATCGCGAGCAGCCCGCCTCGTCGCGGGGGCCCTGCGCGACGGACGGTCGTTGTCGCTGCTGCAGCTACGCCCCGACGACGCCGTCGACGACGACTCCATCGAGCTGCTTTCGCACCCCGACCTTGCGCCGAATCTCGTTGCGGCCCTTGCGGCTACGTTGTTGAACGAGCCCGACGACTAGACCTGTTAGCAGCCCTGTCGTTGCGCCTTGTGCGTCAATACGCCAACGGCGGTGTTGAGCGAATCGATCTTCACCAGCTCCAACCCATCGGGCACATCCGACTTCGCTTCGGCACAGTTGGCCGCCGGAACGAGGAACATCGTCGCGCCGGCTTCCCGCGCCGCAAGCGTCTTGTGCGTGATACCACCGATCGGTCCGACGGTCCCGTTGTCGTCGATGGTTCCGGTACCCGCGATGAACTTTCCGTCGGTCAAGCTGCCCGGACTCAGCCGATCGACAATGGCAAGCGTCAACATCAGCCCGGCCGACGGCCCGCCAATGTTGCCGACGTTGAACTTGATCCCAAGCGTCGGATCAGCGTTGAGAACCTGCGGTGACACGCCCAGATAGCCGGTTCCGGCGGTCTCCTTCGGGGCGCCCTTGGGCCAGTCGCCCAACGTCACCGATACCTGTTGCGGCTTGCCGTCGCGCACGATTGCGAGTTCGATCTTCTCACCCGGCTTGTGCGTACGGACCGCGCGAACCATCTCCTCGGTGGTGCCAACCGGTGTGCCAGCAACCGACAACACCTGGTCATTGAGCTTCAAACTCTTCGACGCCGGCGAGTCGTCGCCGATGGTCGCGAGGACCAGTTTCGTCGGACGGTGCAGGTACCGCAGCGCCGCTGCCTGCGCATCCGCCTCCGACCCCGACATTTGCGCCGCATTCTGCTTGCGGACCTGATCGTTGGTCTGCCCCGGCGGATACACCTGCTCACGTGGTTCCAGCGCGTAGCGGCCGGACACCCATTTGCCGATCGCGTCGAACAGCGACAATCCGTCGTATACCGACACCGTTGTGAGGTTCAGGTGGCCGTTCGTCGGATCCAACGGCGCACCCGTGATGTCGACGACCGGCTTGCGTACCTCGACGGTCTTCCCCGACTTCGGGTCGCCCGGCTCCGGCACCATCATCTCGACCTTGTCGAGGGTGTTTACCGTCGGGCCGGGTCCCATCGCGACGTACGGCACCTGCACCTGCGTGCCGACGAAGATCAACCCAACGAGAAGCACAAAGGTCACCGCGATGGCAGCAACGCGACGATTGGCGGGAGACACGCTCATTGGACCGAGCCTAGTGGAGCGTCGAAGGCGATCCTGCGCGCCATACGCTCAAGGCGAACACGTAGCCCGAAGATAACGGCCATTCTGGCGGTACCGTGGACTCATGAATGATTTGCCATTCGGTTTCTCGAACGACAAGAACGACGACGGGAAAGACGAGAATTCGACGCCCGGTAACGGCGGCGCGGATCCCAACAACCCGTTCGGCTTTTCTGCGGGCGGCGCCGAGGGCCTCGATGCCAACGCGCTTGGCCAGATGTTCACGCAACTCGGCAACATGTTCAGCGGGATGGGGGCGGGCTTCGGCTCCCCGACCGGAGGTGGGCCCGTCAACTACGACGTCGCGGCCAACCTCGCGCGGCAGCAAATTGGAAACTTCACACCGGTTCTCGAGAAGGAGAACCAGGCGGTGACCGACGCGGTCCACCTTGCTGAGCTGTGGCTCGACAATTCGACAACCTTGCCGTCGGGCGTCACCAAATCGGTCGCCTGGACTCCGGTGCAATGGCTTGAAGAGTCCATGCCGACCTGGAAGGGACTGTGCGATCCCATCGCGACCGGTCTGTCGCAGACGATGGAGACCGGCATGCCCGCCGAAGCCCAGGAGCTCGCCGGGCCGATGATGGGCATGTTGACGCAGATGAGCGGCATGATGTTTGGGACGCAGTTAGGTCAGGGACTCGGTCAGCTGGCCAAGGAAGTCCTCTCCTCAACCGACATCGGCCTCCCGCTGGCACCCGAGGGGACCGCGGCGCTGCTCCCGGAGGCCATCGCAGCGTTCGCCGACGGTTTGGACCAGCCCGCGCAGGAGATCATCGTCTTTCTCGCCGCCCGAGAAGCGGCCCACCTGCGCCTGTTCGCGCATGTTCCGTGGTTACGCCAACGACTCCTGTCGGCCGTCGAGCAATACGCGCGCGGCATCACGATCGACTTCAGTGGAATGTCCGACATCGCCGGGAGCATCGACCCCAACGAGTTGATGTCCGACCCGAGCAAGATCGAAGAACTGATGAGTTCGTCGACTGCGTTCACACCCACCACGACACCCGAGCAGCAAGCCGCGTTGACCCGCCTCGAAACGCTGCTCGCACTCATCGAAGGATGGGTGGAACACGTTGTGTCACAGGCGCTTTCCGATCGCATTCCCAGCACGTCCGCGCTAACCGAAACGATGCGACGTCGGCGTGCGTCGGGTGGTCCCGCAGAGCAGACGTTCGCCACGCTTATCGGCCTCGAACTGCGGCCCCGAAAGGTCCGCGAAGCATCGGCGCTGTGGACCGCGCTACTCACGGCGTCGGATACCGCGGCCCGCGACAAGCTGTGGGAACACCCCGACCTCCTCCCCGACGCCGACGACCTCGACGACTCGGCAGCATTTATCGACCGAGTCATCGGTGGCAGTACCGGCGCCTTCGACGATCCGATGGCCGCACTGGAGAAGACCATCGCCGACGAGGAGCGTGCCCGCGAAGCCAAACGCGCGGAAGGCAAGAACGAGCAGGGCGAGAACGAGGAGTAGATGGCAGCGGACATCACGCGAGGTCAACGCACACTTCCGCCTGTGGATAACTCGATTGCCAGCGTCGGAGCGTAAGAAGGCGCCTGGCACGATCTGAGGCCATGACCACGATCTCGCCCGTATCGACGCCACCCCCACCGCTCATCCGGCCGGGAGCGACGGCCCTAGTCCGCGACGGCAATCGCGTACAGCTCGGCTGCGATCCCGATCGCAGCATCATCCTCGACCTCGCACCACCGATGACCGCGGCGCTGGTTACCCACGTTCTGACGTATTTGTCCGAACCACGAACGTCGGGCGAGCTCAAGCGCTACCTGCGCTGCCAAGGCATGACGAAGACCGACTTCGATTCTCTCGCTGAACAATTCGTCGCCGCGGGCATCGTGAGTGAGCCCGGGACGTCGTCGATCAGTCGATTGAAGATGCGGATCCATGGTCGGGGGCCGATCGCGGATAGGCTCTCTGATTCGTTGCGCGACGTCGGGGCGCGGGTTGTGGAGTCGGCGATCCGGCCCCGCGACGGCCAGGTGGGCCGCTGGTCGCAAACTCAGCTCGCCATTCTCACCGACACCGCCACGCATGACCCGGTCACCGTCCGCACACTGATGCAGTTGCGCATTCCACACCTTGTGGTGCACGTTCGCGACGGTGTCGGCGTCGTAGGGCCGCTGGTTCTGCCTGGGCTGTCGAGTTGTCTGCGCTGCGCGGATCGCCATCGCACGACGTTGGATCCCCAATGGCCGCTACTGGCCGCTCAGCTGATCGGCAAGTCGGGGTACGCGGGCCCGGCCGTCATTCGGGCGACGGTAGCGCTTGCACATGAGCAGATCGAACAGATCGCGTCCGGGATCGACTCCACCGACGTCGCGTCGCACTGCCCCGACCTCATCAATCACACGCTGGAGTTCCATACCGGGCCGATACGCCTTCGTCGAAAACGCTGGCCACCACATCCATCGTGCGGTTGCACTGCGGTGTCGCTGTGAGCGGTGTAATGAGAGCTGTGCCACGTCGGTCAACGTGCGCGTGAACTAGTCTTAGTGCCATGAGTGAAATCACACGGGGGCAAGGACGTCGCAACGCCAAGTTGGCGTCGCTGCCGATCGGGATGGCTGGCCGCGCGGCCGCCGGCCTCGGCAAACGCATGGCAGGTATGAGCAAAGACGACGTCAACCAAGAGATGATGGAGAAGGCTGCTGAGCAGCTCTTTTCCGTGCTTGGTGAGCTCAAGGGTGGCGCGATGAAGGTCGGCCAGGCGATGTCGATCATGGAGGCCGCCATCCCCGACGAGTTCGGCGAGCCGTTCCGCGAAGCACTAACCAAGCTGCAGGCGGAGGCGCCACCGCTGTCGGCCGACAAGGTGCACGCCGTCCTCGACTCCCAGCTGGGTACCAAATGGCGGGAGCGCTTCGAATCGTTCGACGACGAGCCGGCCGCCGCGGCGAGTATCGGTCAGGTTCACAAGGCCATCTGGTCCGACGGCCGCACGGTTGCGGTGAAGGTGCAATATCCAGGTGCTGACCACGCACTGCGCGCCGACCTGAAGACCCTGTCACGGATGGCCGGCCTCATCCAGAAGTTGTCGCCGGGCACCGACGTGAAGGCGATGATCGACGAGCTGATTGATCGCACCGAAGACGAGCTAGACTACCTGGCCGAGGCGGACAATCAGCGCGCATTCGCCAAGGCCTACGACGGCGACCCTGACTTCGTGATTCCGAAAGTCGTTGCGAGCGCGCCGAAAGTCCTTGTGTCCGAATGGCTTGACGGAACACCACTGTCGAAGATTGTCACCACCGGAACGCAGGAAGAGCGCAATAACGCGGCGTTGAAGATGGCAACGTTCGAGTTCAGTTCGCCGGTGCGCGTTGGGTTGCTACATGGTGACCCGCACCCGGGCAACTTCTTCATCGCCGCCGACGGCCGGTTCGGCGTCCTCGACTTTGGCGCCGTCGGGCACTATGAGGGCGGACTGCCTGCCGCGACCGGCCCCATTCTGGCGTTGGCCCGCGACAAGCGCTACGACGAACTGAAAGAGGTGCTCGTCAAGGCGAATTTCATTCAGCGATCACATGCGGACAAGGTGACGCCGGAGGATCTTGAGGCCTACTTGAAGCCGTATGTCGACCCGCTTTACAGCGAGTCGTTCCACTTCACCCGCAAATGGCTGCAGCGCGCCGCCGGTAAGGCAACCGACGTGCGAGGCGACGTGTACAAGACGTCGCGAAACCTAAATGTGCCCAAGGAATATGTGATGGTGTTCCGGGTTCTGATGGGGTGTGTGGGCATTGCGTCGCAGCTAGAGGCATATGCGCCGTACCGCGACATTCTCGAGCAGTGGGTGCCCGGCGTTCGAGCCGAATAGTTCGGCGTTCACGCCGGGCAACCAGCTGATCACGCGACGTTCTTCCGCGGCCGACCCCGCGGCCGTTTGCGGGCGATGACGACTCCTCGGTCGAGGATTTCACCGCCCCAGACGCCCCACGGCTCGGCGCGGTCGAGCGCTGCCTGAAGGCACTGGGTGCGCAGCGGGCAGTCGACGCAGAGCGTTTTGGCCTGTTCGAGGTCGCGCGGGTTTTCCGAGAACCACATGTCGGGATCGGAGACCTGACATGGGATGTCGGTGCTGCCGCGCAGGTTGTTGAGGTCGCCGGCAGCGGGATCAACTAGCCGGCCGGAGTCGGGTGAGTCGGTACAGGGTTCGAGAACGCAGGTCATGAGTATCTCCATCGGGTGAAAGTCTGTTGTGTCTTTTGCACCCCGGGCAACGAAAAAGGCCACGGGATTCGCTTCGCGATTCGCCCGTGACCTTGGTGGTCTCACTTGCCAGCCGGTGAGATGTCTAGTGCAGACACCCCGCGTTGTGGTTTGCGAAGGGGAATCGCTTTGGCGCTCGCGGCGCCGCGTGGGTACGCGTTGCCCAGGAATGGGTGTGCGCGCTCGCCGAATCAATTCCGACGAAAGTTACTGCTGCGTTCACGATTCCACTCCTTTCCACGTTCGATTCCCTCTTCGATGCAGCTTCCACGCATGGGGTAGCTGGTCTCGAAATGACGACTATGAGACTAACCGGCCCCTTGCAGTCCGCACAACCTATTTTTGACCTGCGGTTATGACGATCTCCAAAACTTCAGAGCCATACGCGTCCAGCTTCGACGATCCGACACCACTGATCTTGCCCAATTCGGCGACGGTAGTTGGACGCGCGGCGGCCATCGCCATCAGCGTCTTGTCGCTGAAAACAACGAACGGAGGCATGGAGAGCTCTTTGGCCTGCGCGAGACGCCACTCGCGCAGCGCCTCGAACAGCTCGGCGTCAGACTCCGACAGGGCGGCCAGCGCATCTTTGCGCTGCTGTTTACGCGAGGACGTACTCGAGCGGTTCTGCACCGCGGTCGGCTCGGCGTCGGGTGCGATACCGGCGAGGAATCGTGATCGGCGCCGACCCCGACGTCCCCCCTCATTTCGGGCGAGTGCCCACGACAACGACAAATGTTCACGCGCACGCGTCACCCCGACGTAGAGGAGGCGGCGTTCCTCTTCGATGTCGTCGAGGCTGCCGTTAATGGCCTGGTTGATCGGCATAGCGCCGTCGGTGAGCCCAATCAGGAACACGGCATCCCATTCAAGGCCTTTGGCCGCGTGCAGCGACGACAGCGTGACACCTTGCACGGTCGGTGGGTGCCGCGCTTGCGCCCGCGCATTCAACTCGGAAACCAGTTGTCCGAGAACAAGACTCGGATTCTCGGAGACCATATCCTCGGTGAGGACCGCCAACGCGCGAAGCGATTCCCAGCGGGCCCGCGCTTCAGCACCGTGCGGCTCAGCGTCGGATAAGCCGAGCGGCACCAGAATTCGACGAACCGCAGCAACGAGTTCATTTCCTTCCGGCTCACCGCCCCCCGGCTCACCGTCGCTCACCGACCGCGCAGCCGCCTCCAACTGCCGCAACGCCTGGCGAATCTCGGTGCGCGCGAAGAACGCATCGCCGCCACGTACCTGATACGGAATACCCGCTTCGGTAAGCGCCTGCTCGTAATGCTCCGACTGCGCATTGACTCGGTACAGGATCGCGATCTCCGCAGGCTTGATGCCGCGTCGAATCAAGGACTTGATCTCGGTCACCGCACCGAGCGCTTCGGCAGGTTCGTCGTCGTACTCGGTGAACGTGGGCTCGGGCCCCGACGGTCGCTGTCCGATGAGGTTGAGGCGGGTTCCGGCGATCCGACCGCGCGCAGCCCCGATCACCTGATTGGCCAGGTCAACAACCTCGGGCGTCGAACGGTAGTCGCGTTCCAGGCGGACCAGCGCGGCGTCGGGAAAGCGTCGCGAAAAATTGAGCAGGTAGTTGGGGGTGGCGCCGGTGAAGGTGTAAATCGTCTGATTGGCGTCGCCGACGACCGTTAGGTCATCGCGGTCACCAAGCCACATGTCGAGAAGCCCCTGTTGAACGGGGGTGACGTCCTGATACTCGTCGACGACGAAGCATCGGTACCGCGATCGAAATTCCTCCGCGACGCCGGGCATATCCCGCAGGATCTGTGTCGTATAGATCAGCATGTCGTCGAAGTCGAGGTACCACTCGTCGGGGTCGGCCAGCTTGAAATTCTCGTAGTTGGCGTACACCTTGGCAACGGTTTGCGGGTCAACCGGCGCGTCCCGGTCATGGCGCAAGGCCGCCTCAGCGTATGCGTCCGGGCCGATCAGCGACGCCTTGGCCCATTCCACTTCAGAGGCGAGGTCGCGGAGCATGTCGTTCCCTGTCCCGACGTCGGCGCGACGAGCAGCCCGTGCCAACACGGGCATCTTCTTGTCGAGCAGTTGCCAGCGTCGGTCACCAAAGACCTGGGGCCAGAAGTATCGGAGTTGCCGCATCGACGCTGCGTGAAATGTCTGTGCCTGCACCGCGTTCCCGCTACCCGCGATGCCGAGTCCGCGGAGTCGGGTTCGCATTTCCCCTGCGGCCCGCGCGGTGAACGTCACCGCGAGCACTTGCGATGGGTTGACCTGCCCCGAGTCGATCAGGTGCGCTATCCGACGCGTGATGGTGCGCGTTTTACCGGTGCCGGCGCCAGCAAGTACGCACACCGGCCCACGCGGCGCCTCGACGGCAGCACGCTGTTCGGGGTCGAGGTCAGCGAGGAGGTCTGCGGCACCGGGCGGATTACGAGCGGACCGGGTGGATTCGGGCACCTCACCAGTGTCTCATCGACCGCCGACATACTCAGTCTCGGCGCCACGCATAGGTATTTTCAGTGCACGACTGTACACTTAGTCCATGACCGCTTCCGTTGACCGCGACTCCGAGGTTCGCGCGCTTGCCGAACTCGGCCTTACCGAGATTGGTGTGGCCACCGAAGGTGTCCGCAAAGTGCACCGAGCTATCTCGGATCGTGTTTTCGCGGGCGTCGCCCTGGGCACAGGTCCACTGGTCGCGCCGGTGAAGGCACTACACGACGGCATCACCGATGGCGTCTACAAGGCCATCGAGGTCAGCACGACTACCGCCGGCGAGGTTGCTGGCAAGTCGATGCCTAGCCTCAAGAGCTGGCGGCCGCCGTCGCAGACGGTGCGTGGAGCTGCGGCCATCGGCATCGTTAACGGCCTGATCGGCGACAAGCTGGAAGCCGCGGGGTCCGCGCTCGCCGTCGACCCGATGTCGATCCGCGTCGACGGCGCGGTCGTGAGTCCCACCCGCCCAGCATTGAAGCGCGCCTTCAACGAACCGTCCGGTCGGATTGTCGTGTTTCTGCACGGGCTCGTCGAGACCGAGCACGCGTGGCGCCTTGGCAACCAACAAACGTATGGCGACCGACTGACCGACGAAGAAGGCATCACCGCGATCGGGATCCGCTACAACACCGGGCGCCACATCTCGGCGAACGGACGTACACTCTCCTACCTGCTCGAAGCTACGGTCCGGAACTGGCCCGTGCCAGTCTCCGACCTCATGATCGTCGGGCACTCGATGGGCGGACTGGTCGCTCGAAGCGCAGCTCATCACGGCGCGACGTCGGGGATGAGGTGGACCAACCTGACGTCGTTGACGGTCAGCCTCGGCACGCCGCACACCGGTGCGCCACTCGAACGCGCGGCACACATCGGGTCGTCGCTCCTGGCCCGCACCGACGAAACCGCACCCTTTGGTCGTCTTCTGCGACGACGCAGCGCGGGTATCCGCGACCTCCGCTACGGGTCGCTCGTCGACCAGGATTGGCGTGGCCGCGACGACGAATCGCTGACCGCGGCGGCACTCACCGAAGTACCCCTCCTCGACGGCGCGACGCACTGCTTCGTGTCGGCATCGGTGGCAAAGTCGGGCCGCAATCCCCTCGGTTACGTCATCGGCGACGGGCTCGTGCTCGCGCGTAGCGCCGCCGGACGGGCGACCGGGCGTCGGATCGGCTTCCCGAGCGGTGCCGGATTTCACGTACGCGGGGCACATCACCTCTCGCTGCTCAACCACGACGCCGTGTACGCACAACTACGAATCTGGGTCGCGGATGCGCAACGTCGGGAATTGGTAGCACCCCAACCGACGTTGGAATCGTCGTGACTACAGACAGCGCATTGACCATGTACACCACCACTTGGTGTGGCTACTGCAACCGGTTGAAGGTCGGCCTCAAGAGCCTTGGCGTCAACTGGGACGAGGTTGATATCGAGCAGAACCCCGACGCGGCGGACTTCGTGGGCAGCGTCAACGGCGGCAACCACGTGGTGCCGACCATCAAATACGCCGACGGTTCGACGGCCACCAACCCGTCGATCGCCGAGGTCAAGGCGAAGCTGGGGCTGTAAAGGGTTGTAAAGCTAGCCAGCAGCCCAGGCCTCGATCAGCGCTCGCGCGATCGAGATCGACCCCGGCAGCCGCAACCGTGGACCGTCGAGGACAGGCTCGCCGTCGGCGCCAACCCAGTCGTCGCCGTGCTCGAGCGCTTCGCGTACTTCGTCACGATGGAACCACTGTGCGTCGCCGATCTCACCGTCGAGGAAACGAAGCGGTTCCGCGGGATCAGCGATGGCGGAGAACCCGACCATCAACGACCGCGGAAACGGCCACGGCTGCGATCCGAGGTACCGCTGCGAGTGCACCGAGATGCCGACTTCTTCGTGAATCTCACGCGCGACACATTGCTCAAGCGACTCTCCCGGCTCGACGAAGCCCGCCAGCGTCGAAAACCAGCGGTCCGGCCACATTGCCTGACGGCCGAGCAGCACCTGGTCGCCACCGTCGTGTACGACAGTGATGATGGCCGGGTCGGTTCGCGGAAATTCTTCCCGCCCGGTCGACGAGTCGACGCGCACCCAACCAGCTTTGTCGAGCGCCGTCGGCTGTCCGGTGGTGGGTGAAAAGCCCGCTGTGTCATGCCAATTGAGCATGCCGAGAGCGGTAGCTAGTAGTCCGGCCTCGTCAGCGTCGAGTGCCAATGCGCCAAACCGCGGATCGGTTGACGGACCCTCCACCTCCGCGACGCGTCGGGCCCACAGGTGGGTGTCCGCCACACCGATGAGCACTGCTGCCGGGTCAATTTCTCCGACGGCCGGCGCCCACCGCAAATGGCCAGCGTCGTCGATCGGGAACTTGCCCTTCGGGTCTACTTCCAACACCTTGGCGCCGGGCCAGTTCGCGGCAAGCTCCTCGGGGCTTTCTCGGACGTTGTGCGCGCGATCGATCTGCGAACGCGACAGCAACGGTGCTGCGGGCAATACAAAATCATTCGGCGCCACGTGGCGTCTCCCTACTTATCGGACGGGCCGCGACGAACGTACAACAGTCGGTCGCCCGCTTCGATGGCCTCGACTTCGGAATCACCGATTCGATACAGCGTTCCGTTACGCACGACGCCCAACACGATGTCAGCGGTGTGTGCCGGCGATCCACCGGTCTCGGTGGGATCCACTTCGCGTTCAGCGATCGCATATCCCTCGTCGGGGGTGAGAAGGTCTTCGATCATCTCGACGACGGTCGGGGTCATGGTTGCCAGCCCGAGGAGGCGACCGGCGGTCTCCGACGACACGACCACCGAGTTGGCGCCCGACTGCCGCATCAGATGCGTGTTCTCCGAGTTGCGGATCGACGCCACGATCTTCGCTTTCGGATTCAGCTCTCGCGCCGAGAGCGTCGCCAGCGCGGCCGTGTCATCACGATTGGCGGCAATCACGATGCTCGACGCGTGGGCCACGCCAGCAAGGCGAAGAACATCAGATTTGGTCGCGTCACCTCGGACCGTAACGAGTCCGTCCGCGGCAGCGGCGTCGAGAACGGTCGGATTCTCGTCGACAACCACAATCTCCGACGGTTTCACGCCGTCACCGATCATGGCGTCGACGGCGGTCCGGCCCTTGGTTCCGTAGCCGACCACAACGGTATGGTTGCGCACCTTGTTCCTCCAACGCTGGATCTTGAGAGCTTGCCGGGACCGTTCGGTGAGAACTTCGAGCGTCGTACCAATCAAGACGATCAGGAACAGTACGCGCAGCGGGGTAATGATCAGGACGTTCATTAGTCGAGCGCCCGGCGTGATCGGCGTGATATCGCCGTAGCCGGTCGTGGAGAGTGTGACGGCCGAGTAGTACAGCGCGTCGAGGAACGATAGCGCGTTGTCCTGTGCGTCTTTGTACCCGTCTCGATCGATCCACACGACAACGGCCGTGAAGAAGAGCGCGCACACGGCGAAGATCACCCGACGGCCGATGGCCCGGCCCGGACTGTTCTGCGTCTCGGGGATCTTCACGATGCCGACGAGCGCGTGTTCGGGGCGTTCGGTCAGTGTTTCCGAGCTCAGGCGGCGGCGTAGGCGCGATGGCATCAGCTGGGCCTCCCGTTCAGTTGCCTCACAGGGTCAAAATCTACGTCATTTCGCCAGCAATGCGGTGAGTGCGTCCACATCCGGCAGATCGTCGGGTTCGAGGGTCACGCCGGAGCGCACGTAATGAAACGCCGCGCGTACCCGTGAAAGGTCAACGCCCATCAACTGCGCCCACGCGATTCGGTATGCGGCCAGTTGAACGTAGAGCGAGTCACGTTGCGCGGGTTGCGGAACGGCACCCGTCTTCCAGTCAACCACCAACCACGTCGTCTCACCGGGCTGGGCACCGGCCTGACGGAAGACGGCGTCGATGCGGCCGCGCACCACGGTGTCGCCGATAACCGTCTCGAATGGCGCCTCCACTTCCACCGGTGTCCGGTTGGCCCACTCCGACGCCAGGAACGCCTCCTGCAGGGCGGACAGGTCCTCATCGACCGATGCGGTTCCGTCGGCCGCGCCCGGAAGCTCGTCGACGTCGAGGAGTCGGGTTGCACCGAAACGTCGCTCGATCCACGCGTGAAAGGCCGTGCCACGCCGGGCAAGCGGATTCGGCTTGAACGGTGTCGGGCGTCGAAGTCGCTCGGCGAACTTGGCTTCGTCGGTATCGAGATCGACCAGTTGACTGACCGACAGGTGCGTCGGCAGCATCACCGAAACGTGCGCCTGGTTCTCCCGATGATGTTCGGCCAGCAGCGCCGACACTTCGGCACGCCAGGCCACGACGTCAGGGTCGGTGTCGGCCTCGTCGATATCTTCGGCCTTGTCGGCCGGATCGTCGAAGAGCGTCGGCTGGTCCCGGGCAGTGATGGCGTCGAGCACCAATGTGGCTGCGGCACTTGTCTGTTCGCGCCGGTCACCCAACACGTCAGCTGGCCAGGGTGCGGAGATGACGTGTGCGGCCAACGGATTCTCCGCCCCCGGGTCGGGATCGTCGACGTGGATGTCGACCGACAGTCCTTTCCCGACGAGTGGATCCGGATCGGCTACTGCCCGCGCGATGACTTCAGCCAGTTCGGTGTAGAACGGTGATCCGCCGCGCGGTTTAGCATCGCCCATCGACCAGTGGTGCGCCGAAATCAGGAGTTCATGTTTGGCACGCGTCAGCGCGACATAGAGCAGGCGTCGGTCCTCTTCGAGGCGTCGGGCCGAGATGGCGTCCTTGTGATCGGCGAGCGCATCCTCGAGTTGTTTGCGGTCCGACAGGCCGGACAGGTCAAGTGGTGGGAATCCCTCTCCGCCAGCCTCGTCGGCGAGATCACCGCGAAGGTGCGCGGGCAACTCACGTGCCGCGCCCAACCACGTCGCGTCCGACTTTCCGGACGGAAAGATGTTGCGGCACAGGTGTGGAATGGCAACCAGGTCCCATTCGAGTCCCTTGGCCGCGTGAACGGTCAGGATCTGAACCCGCTGTTCGGCCACCTCGATCTTGCCTGGTTCCAGCCCCTTCTCGATGGTCTCGGCGGTTTCCAAGAATGCGAGCAGTCCAGGCAGCGTCGCGCCCGGGCGGTCAGCGTAGGCACTGACATAGTCGGCGAACGCATCCAAATGCTCACGGCCAGTGATTGATCCGCGCATGCGACGAGCCCGGATCTGGGCTTCCACAACCACACCGATGGTGTTCTCGACGTCGGCGACGAGTTCCGGCAAGGGTTGCCCGATCCGGCGTCGTAGCGACTCCAACTGAGAACCAAACGCTCGGATGCGCGTGTACCCCGCCGCGCTATACCGATCCGGCGGACCTGGATCGATGAGCGCGTCCGCGATGCCCGCGGAATCGGTGATCTCTGTCGGCAACGCGGCGTCGAGTGCCGCATTCAACTCTTCGACGCTATTCATCGCGCCGGTGGACGATGCGTACGCGACGGCAGCCAATTCCGTTGCGCGACGCCACAAAGCGGCAATGTCAGCCGCACCGATCTGCCACCGAGCGCCGGTCAACAGGCGCATCGCCGCATTGCCAGCGAGTGGGTCCGCGATCAACGCCAGCGTCGCAACAACATCCTCGATCTCCGGCACATGTAGGAGTCCGCCAATGCCGACGACTTCGGCCGGCACGCCACGACGCTCTAGTTCGGCGGCCAGCGGTGCCGAGTCTTCGTTGCGACGCACCAGGATTGCCGTCGTTGGAGGCGCTTCACCAGCCTCCTCCGCGGCCCGATACCGTGCCTCGATTAGGTCAGCGATCCACGTGCGTTCGTCGAGCACGGTCTCGGTCAAGGCAACGTGCGCCGCCCCGACCGGCGCGTCCGCGCGCGGCCGAAGCACGCTGACCGGAATGCCCTGTCGCCGCAACTCCTCCGACGTTTCGTTGGCCAGTCGAAGAGCCTGCACCGCGTTGCGCCAACTGGTGAGCAGTTCGAGCCGGTCCGCCGGAGAGCCGTCGGTACGCGGGAAGTCGGTGGTGAAGCGCGGCAGGTTGGCCGCCGACGCTCCACGCCAGCCGTAGATCGACTGGATCGGATCGCCCACCGCAGTGACCGCGATCCCGGCACCCGACGTGGATCGCCCAGCCCCCGGCACGCCCGCGCCAAATAGCGTCGACAGCAAGATCCGCTGCGAATGCCCGGTGTCCTGATACTCGTCCAGCAGCACGGCCCGAACCGAAGCCCGCTCGGCCGCAACAACTTCCGCATTCCCGGTCACGAGCCGCGCCGCCAACGACATTTGGCTACCAAAGTCGAGCGCACTCGACTCACGCATGCGTTCCATCAACGCCGCAACCAGCGGAAGCAGTTCTCGGCGCTCATCGATAACCGCTTGAATAGCTCGCAACTTCTGCGACGGCTCATCGCGTTGGCGTGGCCCTTTAGGCAGCGTGTCAATGAGGTCGTAGAGGTCAGTACCCGACGAAGCCAACTCGTCGAAATCAACGAGGTGCTCCGCAATCTCTCCGTAGAGCCGCAAAACGGCTTCGGTGACCCCGGCCGGCACCTTGGTGGTGTTGAGATCACCGGGCCAGTTACTCACCACCGAAAACGCCAACTGCCACAGCTCCGTTTCACTGAGCAGCGTCGATGACGGTTCCACCGGAAGCAGCAGGCCGTAGTCGGCGATGAGCCGTCCGGCGTAGGCGTGATAGGTGCTGACTTCCGGATCTGAGTTGCGGAGTCGGGTGGCCAGCGAGCCGTCGGGATCCCAATTGATCAGCGCGGGTGACGACGCCAGCATCGACAGCCGGCGTCGAATACGACTACCGAGTTCGCTCGCGGCTTTGCGGGTAAACGTCAGTCCGAGGATCTCTTCCGGACCCACCAACCGGTTGGCCACCAGATAGACCACCCGTGAGGCCATCGTTTCCGTCTTGCCCGCGCCTGCGCCAGCGACGACGAGCACCGGTTCAAGGGGCGCCTCGATGACGGCGACCTGTTCTTCAGTTGGGGCCGGAAGGCCAAGTGCCGCAGACAGACTCGTTGCGGAAACCCGGGGATAGTCAGTCATCGACGACCGCCTTTCCACGTAGCTGCGCCGGGCAGCTCGCGGCCAGCTGACAGTGTCCACAGCCGGGATTCTGGGTTGCGGTGAAGACCGGTCCGACGCTTGCCCGCGCGGCTCCGCGCAGAATCACCGTCCACTCGTCGACCATTTCCGGCGTCAACGCATCCTGTTCGCGGACGGCCGCGCCAGTCTTCTTGTTCGACGATGCGACGTAAATCAGTTGGCCGCCACCGGTTTCCGTTGACCCCAACTCGGCAACGCCGCCCAGTCCCAGTGCCAGCTGATAGGTGGCAAGCTGCGCGTGATCGGTTGCGTCGCCGTGACTGATCACCGTCTTGCCGGTCTTGACGTCAATCACGACGGGACGCCCGCGACCGTCGAGTTCAAGCCGGTCAATCCGACCGGTGAGTCGGATCGGGATTGACGTCGGGTCGTCGGGGTCGGCTGGTAGCGCCGCGTCGATTGGGGTTTCGACGCCATACTCGGTCAGATAGTCACGCGAATTCGCCAGCCACGCACGGAAATTCGACAGCATCCCCTCCGCACGTTCGAGTTCTTTGGCCGAGTACCAGTCGGCGCCGGTATCGACGCGATCCCAGATTCCACGCAGCGCGCGCGTGACATCGTCGGGCGCGATATTGCCCGCGACCGCTTGCACGAGCGTATGAACGAGGGTTCCGGTTAGCGCGGGCGCCGCATTACCATCGCGACCCCCGTGACGTTCAAGAACCCAGCGCAGCGAGCATCGGGTCAGCGACTCGACATTCGACGGCGACAACACTCGAGCTCCCTGTTCCGGATTCCACAGGGGCGCGTCAGTCGACGGCCCGGCGAGTCCGAACCAGTCCCGCGGATGTGCCCCCGGAATATCCGAATCAGCCAGTTGCGCAAGCAAATCCGCTGCCGCCCGTGTTCGGCCGGCGACGTCGGGGCCTGCAGCGAGCCCGGCGGCGACCTCTGACCGCAGGGACGCGACCACCGACGCAAGCGACAGCACGCGACCGACACCGGGGTCGGGGGCGACGGCGGGCACCGCGTCGTCAACGTCACTGGGCGCGGTGCCGACGGCACCGGCAAGTTCGGGAATGAACCGCGACGGCGCCGCATCACCGCTGCCATCTTCGACGGCCGACACCATGAGGCGTCGGCGCGCCCGAGTGCAGGCGACCAGTAGGAGGCGGCGTTCATCGGCCAGCGCGATCGACGATCGTGCGACCGTGTCCACCGCCCGCGGGTCGACGCCCTCCAGGATGTCAACCAACTGCCCCGTCGCGAGAACACTGCCGCGTGAGCGCAGCGACGGCCACAGACCGTCGAGAACTCCGGCCACCGCAACCACATCCCACTCGCGTCCAGCGGCGGCGTGAGCCGACAGCACCGTCACCGAGTCCGCGGTGACATGCGGAACACGGGAATCACGCGGAATCTGCAGCGACGTCAGGTGTCGGACGAATGCGCCGATCGACGCCGTGGGCAGATTGTCGGTGAACGACGCCGCGGCCTCGAACATCGCGACCATCGCATCCAGGTCGCGGTCGGCCTGCTCGCCCGCGGGGCCCCCGCGTAGCGCACGCGATCCCCAACTGCGTTCAAGACCCGACGCCTGCCATGCCGCCCAGAGGGTTTCTTCGGTACCGCGCGCGTCGGCGACGGCGGAGCGCGCGGCGTCCACCACACTGAGAGTTCGACGCAGCGGACGGGCCTCAACGTCGGACAGCTCGTCGAGGTAGCGAGCGGCGACGGTCGGATCGGTCAACGCACGCCAGAGCGACGCGAGGGAGTCGATCGGCGCACTTTCATCCGCAGTTGAGTTTCGATTAGACGCTGCCTTCTCGTCGGCGCGACGCACTCCGCGGCGGAGGCGCCTAAGTGATGCCGGATCGGCGCCACCGATGGGGCCCGATAGGAGCGTGATGAGATCGTCGGCGGTCAGCGGCTCATTCTGTGGATCGGACTGTGCAGCGTCGGATTGTGCACTCGACTCATCGACGACCCGCAGCGCGAGAAGGAATGCTCCAACGGCCCGTTGTCGGTGGAGTGGAAGGTCCGAGGTCGGCGTGTTGAGTGGAACACCCGCAGACCGGAACGCGCGTCGGAGAGCGGGTAGCGACTGGGCAACTGACCGCACAATCACCGCCATCGACGACCAGTCGACCCCCTCAAAGAGGTGCGCGCGGCGCAGCAAGTCGGCGACGGCCGTTGCCTCCTTGGCAGCCGAGGTGAAGACCTTAACCGTCGCGTCGTCACGTATGCCGTCCGTTCCGCTCTCGGCATCGGCACGTGCGGGCGTCGGATATGGGTGGGGCCGGTGGCCGGGGAGTCGGCGAGCGAGCGCGGCCCCGGCGGCGTTGATGCCAGGCAACGATCGAAAGTCGTTGTCCAGCATGATGTCCTGCGGTGATCCGGGTTCACTGAGGTCGTCGACGAACCGCGGGCTCGCTCCGCGGAACGAAAAGATCGATTGGTCGGTGTCGGCCGCGATGACGGTGGCATCGGCACCCGTTCCGATGAGTCGGATCAGTTGTGCGGCTTGCGGATCGAGGTGTTGCGCGTCGTCAACAAGCAAGTGTCGGATCCGGGACCGCTGCACCGCGAGGAGCTCTGGGTCGGTTGCGAACGCCGAGAGCGCCGAGCCAACGAGTTCCGCTGCATCGACCGCTGGCGCCGACGCGTGCGGTGCTGCGATCCCCACCGCGCCGCGCAGCAGCATCGTCTGTTCGTATTGGGCATAGGCCCGACCGGCCGCGACCCATTCTGGATGGTTGTGCGCCCGACCGAGTTTCATCAGTTCTTCCGGCCCGACGCCGCGTTCGGCCGCACGCATCAGCATGTCACGCAAGGCCTGCGCGAATCCGTCGGTGCCGAGCGCCGCCCGAAGCCACGTCGGCCAGTACTGCGCACCATCGTCGATGTCACCTTGGAGGAGTTCACGCAGGACTGCATCCTGCTCGGAACCCGTGATGAGACGCGGCGGTGGATTGTCGTGGACCGATGCCTGCAACCGCAGAATGGCGAATGCGTACGAATGGATGGTGCGCACCAACGGTTCGCGAAGCGCGCCACCAATCCCGGATCGACCGTCACCTCTAGCATCGGCCGCGAGGACGCGACGGGTGATCTGCTCGCGCAACGCCGTTGCCGCGCGCCGGCCGGACGCCAAGACGAGCACCGATTCGGGATCGACGTTCCGATCGCAGAGGCGGGCGACGGCGGCATCGACGATCAGCGACGTCTTGCCGGTGCCGGGTCCGCCGTGCACGTAGTGCGGCAGCCAGGACCGCTCCGGATCCGCGAGCACGGTGGTCGAAATTATGCGGGTCGCAGCGTCTGGCCAGATGCGGGCGACAAGTGCGTCGGATGTGCCCGCAACGAGTTCGGCCCGCAGCGCGGTGCCCCCCGCACCCTTCCGGGTACCCGTTGTTGCTCGACTCACGTCACCATCGAATCACGTCGGTCTGACATCCAGATGTGGGGCGGTGCGCAAGCACCCTCCCCCTAAGGAATCTCCCACCGACACCGCTTCATCACGACCCGACCGTCACGAATCGGGACTCCCTCAGCGCGTAACTCTTCCAACTGTCGGTGCGCCAGATGCGGCGACGGCCGTCCGCTCGCGGCAATGACGCGATGCCACGGCAGGTCAGCACTGTCGGTGCGCATGATCCACCCGACAATCCGCGCATTCGACAGTCCAGCGGCATCCGCGAGATCACCGTAGGTACTCACTAGTCCCGGCGGAATAAGCGCGACCAACGCCCGAACGCGCTCGACATCCTCGTCAGTGACTGCAGCCATGACTCGCTACAGATGCTTTCGCACCAGATTGGCGACGAGGTCGGGGGCAAGGAACGGCACCATGTGTTCACAGTCCACGTGTTCGACGCTCACCGTGGTGAGTTCGGTTGCGGCACGCAAGAATTCGTCGGTGACGAACGGCGGGTCCACGCGGTCGGCAACGACAATCGTCGTTGGAACGTCGGGTGGCGGTAGCGCGGCCGGCTGGGCCATTTCACTCCAGGCGGTGGCAGCAGCGGGTTGGCTAACCCGCCAGCCGACGGCATCGCCGAGCGGGATCAGATGCGTTTCGATTTCGGCGTCGAGGATGGCGTCTGGGACGTCGGCCCACCCTTCGCTCCGCTTTGCCGCACGAGCTGCGTCAGCGTCGGCGTAGGTCCAATGCGCCATCGACTCTCCCGCGATCTGTGCGGCCCAGACGGGGTCCAGGCCCTGGGCGGGATCGAGAAGAATCAGCGCTGCGACATCGTCGGGCCGACGCTGCGCGAGTCGAATCGACAGTGCGGCACCGAACGAATGTCCCACCAGGATAAACGGGCGTTCGCGTGGCGCGATGTGCGCTTCGATCGCCGCGTCCAGTGCGTCCAGGTGCGCATCGAACGTCCACGGTGCGTCCCACGACGAATGCCCGTGTCCGAGTAGATCGGGTGCCACGATCCGAACGTCGGAGAGATGCTGGGATGCAAGTGGCTGCCAACGTCGACCGTGTCCGGTGAGGCCGTGGATCGCGAGAACCGTGGAACCCGTTGTCGGGCCGTAGATCTCGGTATGAAGGTGAGCGGGATCAGTCATCGCTGGCTAAACCATCAACCGAACCAGCTCGACCACGCGTCGAAGACCGGGCAGCGCCCCCGACGTCGAGCGCGGATGCAGCGCGTGCACGGCGAGTCGGAACATGGTGGCGCGCAACATCATCTGCGACCACTCCGGCTGATCCGACCAACGATCGATCAGCGCCTCATCAGCGCCACCCCACGCAAGCGAATCCACCACCACCACGGCCGACGCCCACGCGGCGGGTCGATAGTACGGCACAATATCGGTAATTCCCGGCGCCGCCGCACCGGCAAAGAGCACGGTGCCAAACAGGTCACCGTGCACAATCTGCGGCGCGGTCTCGACCTTCTTCCGAAGCGTCGCAAGCGTTTTGAGCATTTCGATGCTGGCTTTGCCGTCGTCGCTCGTTGGCTCCGGAATCTGCGCCGCCCGCGCAGTCCGCAACGGCACGTCCTCCCAAGCCGCACGGTCCGCGGCGGTAAACACATCGACGTCGGTGATCGGTGGGGCTGGCTGCTGCAGCAAAAATCGCGGCCGCTCAAGTGCCGCGATCGCCTCGTGGAGTCGGTCCGCAACTTGCAGAACCTCGTCGTGGCGCGGTTCCGAGGTACCTGCGATGTAAGTGTCGGCGCGCCAACTGGACACGACGTAGCGACCGTCGGTGGCGCGGAACGGCCGAGCGATCCGTAACCCGTCGACGTAAAGATTCTCGCGGACCGTCGCCGACCACGCGGCGCGCGCATGGTCGGGCACCATCGACAACACGACTTCACCCACGCGCCAGCCGCCGATCCACTGATTGCCCATCGCGATCGGTGGATGCGCTGTTAAGCCGAACGTCTGTAGGACATGTTCGGGTGGCTCGGGCCTCGTCACATTCGTCAGATTACCCAGGACAGGCCGCAGAACCGCGACGCCACGCTCAGTACACCGGTAGTGACTGATCCACCTGATTTGCCCACGCGGTTACGCCACCCTGCAGATGGACCGCGTCGGAGAAGCCCGCGCGTTTCAGTGTCGCGAGCACTTCGGCCGACCGGATGCCGGTTTTGCAGTACACAACGGCCTGCCGATCCTGCGGTACCTGCGCTAACGCGGCACCCGATTCGAACTGCCCTTTGGGAATCAGCGTCGCACCGTCAATGTGGACGATGTCCCATTCCACCGGCTCCCGGACGTCGATCAAGGCGATCCGATCGCCCGCGTCGATCTTCTGCTTCAACTCGATCGCAGTGAGCGTCGACCCGGCTGCAGCGGTCGCCGCGTCGTCGGAGACCACGCCGCAGAACTCGTCGTAGTCGATGAGTTCGGTTATCTGCGCGCCCGCCGGATCCTTGCGAATCTTGATGGTGCGGTAGGTCATGTCGAGGGCGTCGTACACCATGAGCCGACCGAGTAGCGGTTCACCGATGCCGCAGATCAGCTTGATGGCCTCGGTTCCCATTATCGATCCGATGGAAGCGCACAGGATGCCGAGGACACCACCTTCGGCGCACGACGGAACCATGCCCGGCGGCGGCGCCTGCGGATAAAGGTCGCGGTAGTTGAGGCCCCGACCGTCGGGGGCGTCTTCCCAGAACACCGACGCCTGGCCCTCGAACCGGTAGATCGAACCCCACACGTACGGCTTGTGCGCCAGCACCGCGGCGTCGTTGACGAGGTAGCGGGTGGCGAAGTTATCGGTGCCGTCGAGGATGAGGTCGTACTGGGAGAACAGCTCGATGGCGCCCTCTGGCTCGAGTCGCTGTTCGTGCAATTGCACGGTGACGAGCGGATTGATCTCCTGGATCGACTCGCGCGCGCTCTGCGCCTTCGACTTTCCGATATCCGACTGACCGTGAATGACCTGACGCTGCAGATTTGATTCGTCGACGACGTCGAAGTCGACGATGCCAAGCGTTCCGACGCCTGCGGCCGCGAGGTACAGCAGCGTCGGGGAGCCAAGACCACCGGCACCGATGACCAGTACTTTCGCATTCTTCAACCGCTTCTGCCCGTCCATCCCGACGTCGGGGATGATCAGGTGTCGGCTGTAACGCGCAACTTCCTCACGCGTCAGATCAGCGGCAGGTTCAACGAGTGGCGGTAGCGACGACACCGGTGCCTCCAAATAGTGTGGAACTCTCAGTAGAGGTCAACACCGAACGGCGGTGCGGCATTCCATTAGCGGGTCGGGTACGGCCAAGGATTCGGGCGGCATACCAACGCGGGGTTTGCCTGCATGTCGGGGTCGAGGGCCATGATTTCGCGGTTGGCGGTACCGAACGTCTGCTGCATCATGATCGGTGCGAGTGCACCGTCTTCTTTACACGGCTGATGGCTCTCGTATCCGATACCGTGACCGGTCTCGTGGTTCACCAGATATTGGCGGTAGCCCATATCGTCGCCTTGATACGAGAGGGCCCCGCGCACCCAGCGAGCCTCGTTGAGGGTGACCCGCTTGGTCGGCGGGTAGAAGCAGGATGTCTCCAGTTTGATCTGGTAGCCGCACAGTTCACGAGCGGTATTCGTCGACGACAGCGAGATACGCAGGTCGGGTTCACCGGAGTCGATCCGCCGGAATGACACCTTGCCGTCGCCGATCCAGCTCCGACGATTCGCCAACGTCGAATCGACAAACTTGGCGAAGCTTCGGTCACCGCCGAAGTCTTGTCCGTTCAGCCCGTTCTCCACCTCAACGGTGTAGGTGTACGTCTGACCTCCGGTGCCAATCTTCTTGGTGGTACCGGACACCACGTGGAAGCTCTTGTCACCCTTTTGGGTATATGGCCATCCGGGCGGAAGCGTGCCCGCGGGCAGCGCGGCGTCGGCGATGGGGCCGGTGGGCGCGCCGATCGGCTTGCTTTCCGTTGTGACGTTGGTGTTGCGAGCGGCCGGGTCGGGGTTGGTGATGACTGGCGAGGCTGAGTCGGTGCGCGAGTCACGCACGGTCACGACGATCAACGCGATAGTCAAAACGATGAGCACCGGGATCGCGTACGCGCGCCATCCGTAGGTACTCATGAACCGTCCGAGCGCCGACTGCGTCTTCCGTTCGGGACGCGGCTCAGACCGGCCCCGACCGGTGTCGTCGGTGGGGTCCCAGCGCGCTCGCAGTGGTTGATCCGGGCTCGGACGTCGGGGGCGTGGCTCATCTTCGACGCCGCCATTGGGGGCAGTCGGAATCCGCGTACTCCGCGGCCCGACATCGCCAGCACGCACCGAGCCGGTCTGGACCGAACTCGTCGCCGGACGCGACGGGTCGCCAGTTGGCGCAGCTTCGTCAGATCGCCTCACGCGTTAACCTTCTCACAACCACTCCGCAATCCCCGGTAAGCCCGAACGTGTCACCGGGGAGTCGCGTATGCGCTGGGCCTGGCATTGAGCGCTCCGAGTACCCTCAAATCCATGTCAACCACCGCCAACTCGCACGCAGGACGTCCCGGTGCACGTTTGCCGAGGAGCGCCCGTCGCCTGCAGTTGCTGGAAGCCGCCAGCGAGATCTTTGTGGAGCGCGGCTACCACTCCGCCGGCATGGACGAGATCGCCATTCACGCCGGCGTCAGCAAGCCAGTCCTGTACCAGCACTTTCCGTCGAAGCTCGACATGTACATCGCGGTGGTGGACACACATGCCGAAAAGTTGGTCTCCGAGGTCAACAACGCGCTGTCGAAAACAACCGATAACCACGAACGTGTGCGTGCGGCCGTTGCGGCGTTTTTCGACTTCATTGACCAGGACAATTCTGGTTATCGCCTGATCTTCTCGTCCGACGCCATGGATCCGGCCGTCATCCGCCGTGTCGAAGGCGCGACGGAAGCATGCGTCGACGCCGTGTACGGACTGGTGATGCACGATTCCGGACTTGATCCATATCGCTCGCGCATGCTCGCCGCCGGACTCGTCGGTGCGAGTCAGGTCAACGCCCGGTACTGGCTGGAAGCTCGGCGCCCGATCGACAAGCAAACCGCCGTCGAGACGACAGTTGCACTGCTGTGGGGTGGACTGTCCCACGTCCCGATGAACGCGGACTTTGCGGCGACCGTCGAACCGGCCGCCGACGAAAACTAGGCTGCGCCGAACCCGACCTTGCGGACTTCGCTTTTGCCAACCTCGATGTAGGCAACCTTCGTCACGGGCACGACAAAGCGGACGCCCTTTTCGTCGGTGAGGGTTAGCAGCGACTGTTTGCCGTTCAGCGCTTCTTCGATCGTCTTAAATACATCGTCGCTGGAATCAGCGGTCTGGATGGTCAGCTCGCGAGGGCTTTCAGTGATGCCAATCTTGACTTCGACGCTCATGAGACCAAGGCTAGTTCAACAACCGCGGCGTCGGTGAGTGGCTCCGCTAACAGCGTAATGATGACTACCCCAACCCCAGCTCGGCCATGCGCTGCGCGTGCCGCGCCGACACCGAGTCGAAGAAGGTCGACACCGCCGCGAGGTCTCCGGTGCCGCGGAACAGAAGGTCGGTGACATCGTCTTCGGCGGCAAGTACCCATTGCGCGTGGGTGATCGCCTCGCCAAGGAGTCGACGGCCCCAAAGGGTAAGTGGCCCACGCATTTCCGGCCTCGCGTCAACGACGGCACGGACCTGGTCGCGCGCGAAGGCCGAGTTGGCGGTCTGGGCCATCACGCCTTCTACGACTTCCCGCGGACCGCTCGGCAACATGTGCGCGAGTTCGACGTAGAAGTCGGCGGCCAACCCATCCCCGACGTACGCCTTGATCATTGCCTCGTACCAAGTCTTGGGGTTGGTCGAACCGTGGTAGCGGTCAAAGACGTCAACGTAATCATTAACGGCGGCAACCGGATCGCCGCCGCGGTTAACGAGTTGCTCGGCGAGCTGATCGAAATGACCCATCTCGGCGCTGGCCATCCGCGCGATGGCAATTCTGCTCGCGATGTCGGGAGCCATCGCCGATTCTGCGATTAATCGCGTGTACGCCGAGTACTCCCCTGCCAACAGCACCGCGAACAGTTTCGTGATCCCCCGCTGCAGCGCCACATCTGATTCCGGATCGGCCGACAGGGTCGATTCCGGCGTCGCCGGTGATGTTTCTGCCATGGTTGCCAATGGTAGGCGGGTGCCGCATGTCGGACCAAGTAAGCGTCGCCAAGTACACTGATCAGCGGAGTTGACCACCGCGGACCCGCAACGCGATCGCTAGACCGCGCGGCGCGAGGGCGCAACACCGTGAACCTGTGCGCGCACACCTTGCCCTGCCGGGCGCGCCCGCTACGCGCGGGCGCTGCCGCGATACCTCGCATTCTTGCTGGCAGAGAGCCTTTATGTGCGTGCGAACGCATTGAGAAAGGCACCACCGCACACATGACCACACCAGAGACCGACGACATCAAAACAACAATCGTCGACGACGCCCACGTCGCTCCGACATTCGCCGAATTGGGCGTTGACCCACGCATCGTCGAGGCACTCGCCGACGACGGCAAAACACAAACGTTCGCCATTCAGGAACTGACCCTTCCGTTGGCCATCGGCGGCGACGACCTGATCGGTCAGGCTCGCACCGGTATGGGCAAGACCCTCGGCTTCGGCGTTCCGCTGCTGCAGCGGTTGGTAACCGCGGGTACCGGCGAGGGCCGCTCCGGCGTCCGCCCCCTCGACAACACGCCGCGCGCGTTGGTCATCGTCCCGACTCGCGAGCTCTGCATGCAGGTCACCGGCGACCTTGAGGTGGCGGCCAAGAAGCTGACCGTCGAGCTGCCCGACTCGACGACTCGTCCACTGAAGGTCACGGCCATCTACGGCGGCCGCCCCTACGAGTCGCAGATCTCCGAACTGCAGTCCGGCGTCGACGTCGTGGTCGGTACGCCCGGTCGCCTCCTCGACCTTGCCCAGCAGGGACACCTCATCCTCGGCAAGGTTGCGGTACTGGTTCTCGACGAGGCCGACGAGATGCTCGACCTCGGCTTCCTCCCCGACATCGAACGAATTATGGCTGCGCTACCTGACGCCGATCCGGCGCGCGGCGATGGCCGTCAGACGATGCTCTTCTCGGCCACGATGCCCGGTCCGATCGTCACCCTGGCCCGCACGTTCCTGCACCGCCCGACGCATATCCGCGCCGAGCAGGCCAACGATTCCGCTATCCACGACCGCACGACGCAGTACGTCTACCGTGCGCACGCGTTGGACAAGGCCGAGCTGGTTGCGCGGGTCCTGCAGGCCGCCGATCGTGGCGCGACGATGATCTTTACCCGTACCAAGCGGACCGCGCAGAAGGTTGCCGATGACCTGGCCGACCGCGGCTTCGCGGTCGGTGCCGTGCACGGCGACCTCGGCCAGATCGCCCGCGAGAAGGCACTCAAGAAGTTCCGTGACGGCACGATCAACGTGCTGGTCGCCACCGACGTCGCTGCCCGCGGTATCGACATCGATGACGTCACGCACGTGATCAACTATCAGTGCCCCGACGACGACAAGACCTACGTTCACCGCATCGGTCGCACCGGACGCGCGGGGCGCACCGGCATCGCGATCACGCTCGTCGACTGGGATGAGCTACACCGCTGGGAACTGATCAACAACGCGCTCGGCCTTGGCGTCCCCGACCCGGTCGAGACATACTCCAGCTCCGAGCACCTGCGTGCCGAACTGAACATCCCCGACGACGCCACCGGCCGCGTCGGAGCCCCCCGTTCCACCGACGGCCCGCGCTCACGGCCGACGTCAAGCGGCGACACCGACCGCGCCCCACGCAAGCGCTCGGCCCGTCAGCGTCAGCGCACCCGAGGCGGCAAAACCGGCGCCGACGGCTCGACCAGCGAAAACACCGCTGCGACGCCGGGCGACAACAGCACTGAGGCCACGAAGTCCGAGGCCAGCTCCAACACAACGACCGACGGTGATGCACCGCGGAAGCCTCGCCGTCGTCGCCGACGCGGCGGCAGTTCGGGTAACGCAGATGCCGCCAGCGAGTCCGGTAGCGTGAGCAACGAGTCGGGTTCTGCACAGCAGTAACTCGCGATGTAACCACCCGCGAAGGGCAGCTTTGGTCTCACCGGAACGACGACGGCCGATCGACATCGTGGTGTCCGTCTGCATTGTTGCCGTCCTGGCAATCGTCGGCGCCACGGTGTGGTGGTTGAGTCCTGCCCGACGCACCGTCTCCTCCCCCGCGGCGCAGCCGGCGCCCGCCGTCGTCGACCCAGAAATTGCTCCGGAACGTTTCGCGAAACGATGGTCGACGAAGTCGACGGCGTCGCATGTCCCGCAGGTGGCTGGATCGGTTGTTCTCGTCGGCGCCGACGGCACGCTATCGGGCGTCAACCCGACGTCGGGACGGTCGATCTGGTCTTACCAACGCGATGCTCGGCTCTGCTCGATGCTCGCGTGGACCGGGTCGGACACCAACGTGGCGCTCGGCGTCTTCGCCAATCCACGCGGCTGCGGCGAAGTAACCACTCTCGATTCCCGCACGGGCCGTCGAACCGGCGGCCGCAGCAGCCTGGCCGACTCATCGGTCAACCTTGTCACCGACGGCGGTTACGTTGTGTCGCAGGGGGCTTCGCGCCTGGAGGTGTGGGGCAGCAATCTGGTGCGGGGCATCGAGTACGGACGCGTCGACGCCCCGGTTAAGCCCGGCGTTCAGCCTCACGAGGGCAAGCTGTGCCTGATCCATTCGGCCGCTGTCGCCGGGACACGGGTCGCGGTGATCGAACGCTGCGACAACGAACCCGGATACCGCTTGAGCGTCGTCGGAGCCGTACTAGACAAGGACGAGAAAGTCACCCAGTACGGGTCGTCGATCATCACCAGTGGCACCTCCCAGCCCGCACCGCGACTGATCGCCATGTCGACGTCGAACATCGCGGTCTACGACGGCGGTGGCAACAGCATTGAACATCATGGTCCGACGATCCGACAGTTCGACTCCAACGGTGCACCCGTCACCACCAGCGCCGTCAGCGGGCCGGTTGGGCCGCCGATCGATTCGGAGCCGGTCACCCGTAGCGGCGTCACCACGTTCTGGACCGGTGAGGCAACGATCGTTCTCGACGCCGCGTCGACCAAACCACTTTTTCAGATCGACCAGACGCTTGGTCCGGGCATCATCATGGGCGGACAGTTACTGGTGCCGACCGCCGACGGCATCACCGTCCGCAACGCGGCCGACGGCCGGCAGGTCCGCGCAATTGCGTTGGAGCGCAAGGATTATCGCGGTGACACGATCAGCTTCGGCGTCCTTGGTGGAATCCTGTACGAGCAGATTGGCGACACGTTGACCGCGTACGGAGCTGCCCGGTAGGCCAGCTGGGCAGACCTAGGCCGTATCGAACGTCGCGAGCTTCTTGTCCGACTTCCAATGTGCCCACAGGTTGGCGGCAAGTTCGCGATAGGCATCGGCACCCTTGTTCTTCCGCCCCCGCATCACCGAACTGCCCGACGCCGACGCTTCGGCGAATCGAACGGTCCGCGGGATCGGTGGATTCAGGACCGGAAGATCGTAGCGGTCGGAGACGTCGCCAAGCACGTCCCGGCTGTGCGTCGTGCGCGAATCATAAAGTGTGGCAACGGCTCCCAGCATCGTCAGATCCGAGTTGGTGATCTGCTGCACCTCGGTGACGGTCCGCAATAGCTGTCCGACTCCGCGATGTGCCAATGTCTCACATTGCAGCGGAACAATGACCTCGTCGGCAGCCGTCAATCCGTTGAGCGTGAGAACACCCAGAGACGGCGGGCAATCGAGAAGGATGACGTCGAAGTCCTGAGTGACCTCGGCAAGGGCACGCTTGAGCGCGTACTCACGGCCCGGTCGCATCAGCAGCAGAGCTTCGGCACCCGCCAGATCGATCGTCGCGGGCAGGAGCGTCACGTTGTCATCGGTTTCGAGCAGAACGTCGGCGATCTCTTCCTCACCGAGCAGAACGTCGTGGACCGACGTTGTCAATTGATCCGGGTCGTGCCCGAGTGAAAAGGTAAGGCAGCCTTGCGGGTCGAGGTCGACGACGAGGACCGACGCGTCGAGGTCGGCTAGCGCGGCGCCCAGTGACTCAACCGTTGTGGTCTTAGCGACGCCACCTTTTTGGTTGGCGATAGCGAGGGTGCGGGTCATAGGCACACCCTATGCCGTACGAACGCGGGCCACAGCGTCGCCACGGCGTCTATTCGGGGTTCGTCTATTCGGGTTCGTCGCTATAGTCGCCGGCAAGCCAGCGCACCGACGCCGGCATGAACAACAGGACAAGCGTCGCCAGGACGACAATGACCAGCGGGATTCCGTACCAGGGTTGGTGACTGTCGGTGAGCAGCGCGTATGCGACCGGCAGCAGCAGCAGCTGCGCTACGACGGCGATAGCTCGCCCCCAGCGTCGGCCGCGAATCAGTGCGATGCCACCGACGAGGACGCCGCCACCGATGATCGCAAACCACGCCGCGGTGCCGTAACTGCTCGCAATCGACTGATCGTCGCCGCGCAGACCCAGAATCACCATCACGATTGCCGCGATGATGCCGAGTGCCGCCTCGGCTGCCACCAGCATGCCCGCACGGCGAATCGTGGCGGGTACCGGCATGTCAGCGTCGTCGCCGCGAAGTTGGTCGCTCGGAAGGTGCTTGTCATCGGCCACGACGTCAAGGGTATTGCCCCGGGGCGCACCCGGCGGGACGGGGTTTACCGATCACGGGCGATTAGGCGGTTATCGCGCAAACCCCATATCCTTGGCGCCGTGCGCGCCATGCTGATCGTGAACCCGTTCGCGACGTCGACGACCCCGGCCGGCCGCGATGCATTGGTTAACACTCTCAATTCGCGATTCGAGCTGACCGTCGAACACACGACTCATCGCGGTCACGCCGGTGAGCTGGCCGAACGTGCGCGTGCGGAAGCCTACGACGTGGTGATCGTCCACGGTGGCGACGGTTCGGTGAACGAAGTGGTCAACGGCGTGCTTGGCAGTCCAACCGACAGTGTCGTAGCCACCGACCTCCCCGCGATCGGCATCATTCCCGGCGGCAGTGCCAACGTATTTGCCCGCGCTCTGGGCATCGCGGCCGATCCGTTGCGCGCCACCGGTCAGCTGATCGAATTGCTTGCGGCCGACAAGCGTCGAGCGGTCAATCTCGGCCACACCGACGATCGCTGGTTCATCTTCAATTGCGGCATGGGCATCGACGCCATCGTCATTCGCGAGATGGAACGTAAGCGCAATGCGGGTAAGGCGGTGACGCCGGCGAGGTACCTGCGCACGACCATTGCCACGTTTATCAGCCATCGCGCCGACGCGGCACGTTTCGACGTCGAAGTGGTCGAACACGGATCGGCATCGAGTCAACTCATCCCCGACGTCGCGTTCGGCTTCGTGAGCAATGCGAGCCCGTGGACCTACCTCGGTGGGCGCGAGATTCGCACCAACCCGACGACCGACTTCGACAACGGTCTGGGCATCTTCGCCGCGACGTCGATGGGCGTGCTGCGCAACCTGCCGCTGTCGTACCGCCTGCTCGCGAACTCCGACCCCAGGGCCCGGCATCTCTTCCGCCGCGACAATGTGGCACGCGTCGCATTCACCGCGGCGCAGCCTCTCGACGTCCAGATGGACGGCGACTACATCGGCACCCGCAGCGAGTTGAATTTTGGCTATCGCGAAGATGCACTGCAGGTTGTCGCACCCTAATCTACCTGGGCTTTTACCGTTCGTCGCAGTCAAAATCGCACGACGCACCTCGATCATGACCTGCATCTTTTTCGCAAAATCCCTGGTCGAAGAGTGCGAAGCGTAGTACAACGGTACGGAGCACTTCGCGGGTACCCCCTACTCAGTGACTTTGACCACGTGTTAACGGAAGGCTATTGACTTCGCCTCGATTCGTGAAAGTATTCACAAGCAACAACGCGGAAACATTCGATGTGCGCGTAAGTGAACTAGCGGTAACAGCCAAGAACTCATATTGAGTCGATGAATGGTGCGCAAGGCACCTGAAGGAGAAGGAATGGACTGGCGTCACAACGCAATCTGTCGCGACGAGGATCCCGAACTGTTCTTCCCGGTGGGAACGAGCGGCCCGGCCATCGCACAGATCGCTGATGCGAAGCTCGTCTGCAACCGGTGCCCGGTCACTGCGGACTGCCTGTCGTGGGCGCTGGATTCCGGCCAGGACGCAGGCGTCTGGGGCGGCATGAGCGAAGACGAGCGCCGTGCGCTCAAGCGTCGCCACGCTCGCACCCGCGCTCGCAGCGCTGTCTAACGCACTGAATTCTCGCCGCCACAGCCCGGCGGCACCTCATACACAACGACCCGGCTCCGGCCGGGTCGTTGTGTGTCTATCGGCTGCGTGTGTCTATCGGCTGCGTACCGGAACCGTCACCGTAGCGGTCGTGCCACCCGTCGAACCCGGCGCGATGTCGAGCGTGCCACCGAGATCAATTTCGACAAGGGTCCGCACAATCTGAAGTCCGAGGTGATCGGACGTCAGCACGTCAAAATTGTCGGGAAGGCCGTTGCCGTCGTCGCCGATCGATACCCGCAGGTTGCGTGTACCGCGGTCGGCCGACACCGTGATCCGCCCCGACTTCCCCGCAGGCAGTCCGTGTTCAACCGAGTTTTGGATCAGCTCCGACAACACCATGACCAGCGGCATTGCCAGGTCAGCGGACAGAACGCCGAGTCGTCCCCGACGCTTCATAACCGTGCCGGTGCCGCCTGCGGCGTCGAGGAGGATTGGCATCAGCCGATCCACAACCTCGTCGAGGTCCACTTCTTCATCGACACTCCCCGACAGCAGCTCGTGCACGAGCGCGATCGACGCCACTCGACGGTCCGCCTCGGTCAGAGCCGTCCGCGCCTGCGGATGCGACGTCCGTCGGGCCTGCAAGCGTAGGAGGGCCGACACGCTCTGCAGATTGTTTTTCACCCGGTGGTGGATCTCTCGGATGGTGGCATCCTTGCTGATCAAAGCCAAATCGCGACGCTTCACCTCCGTCACGTCGCGGACCAAAATGACTGCCCCGGTGCTCTGGCCGCCGGAGCGAAGCCCGACCGCGCGTAACAGGACCGTCGCACGGCGCGCGTCGACTTCCATGCGCATAGCGGCGTCGGGGTCGGCGGGCCGCTGGCCGATGGCTATACCAACCGTTCGCGTCGCATCCGCCGCCTCGAATGCGTCGGTGACGAGCGTGAGCAATACGTCGGTGAGGTGCATCCCCGATAGTTCGGCGCTGTAGCCCATGCGGTGAAAAGCCGAAAGTGCGTTGGGGCTCGCGAAAACGACGACGCCGGCCGCGTCGAGGCGCACGAGCCCATCCCCCGCTCGCGGGGTCGACAGGCCCGCAGGATTGCCCTCAGCCTGCGGAAAGCTGCCTTCGGCGACCATTGCGAACAGATCGGTCGCACAATCTTGGTACGCCGACTCCAGCGGCGACGACTGGCTGGGCGATGTGACATCTGACGCGCACGTAAGCACGGCGATCACCGAGCCGTCGAACCGGATCGGTAGGAGTCGACGCTGGACGGTCACCCCGGCGGTCGTGCTGGCGTCCTGAGCGGCCTCACCGCCGAACGCGGCATCGACGTATTTCGAATCGCTGGTCTGCAACACGGTTGCGACTTCGTCGCGCGGTAGGACCGTCGATGCGGTGTTGGGTCGACACTGCGCGACAGTCAGCACACGCGCGGGCATCGCCGACGATGCGTCGGTGCGTACAGAGATAAGGAGATCGGCGAACGCGAGGTCAGCGAGCAGCTGCCACTCGCCAACCAAGCGTTGAAGATGGCCCGCTGCCTCGTCGGACAGCCTGGTGTGCGCAGCAAGTAAGTCGGCAAGCGTCGACATTGGCTGGGCCCGGCGTCGTCGCTACTGGTAGACCGCGATGACGTCGCCTGCCTGGATCACGTCACCGACGTTGACCCGGACTTCGGCGAGCGTTCCCGCATCTTCGGCGAGCACTGGAATCTCCATCTTCATCGACTCCAACAGCACCAGGGTGTCACCCACCGCGACCGCCTGCCCGGCGGTGGCACGGACTTCCAGAACGCTCGCGACAATCTCCGCGATGACGTCTTCGGGTCGCGTCGCATGCTGATCTGCCATGGACTCAATTTAGCCCACTACCGGCTCGTTTACCGTCACGACGCGGCGACGTGGAAGAATGGTCCCGCACTGATCATGAAGGAGATGCGTTATGGGTAAGCGCGGACGCAAGAAGCGTGCTCGGAAGAAGAACGCTGCCAACCACGGCAAGCGCCCTAACGCCTGACTCGACTAGAGTTGGGCCACCGACGAAAGAGCCCCTGAGCAGAAATTGCTCAGGGGACCTTTTTGTTTCGGGGTTTGCGGCTAGCTTGGGTCGCCGAACACGACCGTCGTCTTGCGAATCTCGACGGTCAGACGCTCGCGGAGTCCCTGCGGCGCGTGGTCGCCACCGCATTTGCGGCTGATGAGCGCCTTGAGATCCTTCTCGATGCCGTAGCGCTCTAGGCACGACGGGCAGCGCTCGAGGTGGCCCTGGAGTCGGCTACGCGCGCCGGGATCGCATTCGTTGTCCAGCAGTAGCCACACGTCGGCGATGACCGTCGAGCAGTCAATCTGGGTAAACGTCGGATCTGCTTCGTCGGACGATACGGCGGGGTCGACGCCCGGCCCCTGCGCGGTCATCGGGTCGCCCCCGACGTCGACGCGCCACGGGCCGACCGGTTGAAGCCTCGCTCGGCTGCGACGTCGGCGAGCAGTTCGCGTAGCTGACGGCGGCCGCGATGCAGACGCGACATGACGGTTCCAATCGGTGTATCCATGATCTCGGCAATTTCCTTGTACGGCAGTCCCTCGACGTCGGCGTAGTACACCGCCATGCGGAACTCCTCGGGCAACGCCTGCAGGGCGTCCTTGATTTCGTCGTCAGGCAGCGCATCGAGGGCTTCGATTTCTGCCGATCGAAGTCCGGTCGAAGTGTGCTCGGCGTTAGCGGCCAGCTGCCAGTCGGTGATCTCATCAGTCGGGTACTGCGCAGGTTGACGCTGCTTCTTGCGGTAGCCGTTGATGTAAGTATTGGTCAGGATTCGGTACAGCCACGCTTTGAGGTTGGTGCCCGCACGGAACGAGGCGAACGCCGAAAAGGCCTTGATGTATGTCTCCTGAACCAGGTCTTCGGCGTCTGCCGGGTTACGCGTCATGCGAAGGGCGGCACCGTACATCTGGTCGAGCAGCGGCAGCGCATCCCGCTCAAAGCGGGCTGACCGCTCGTCGTCGGTCTCAGTCGCTTGCGTCTGCGGGTCTTCGGCGCTGGCGGGTTCGGTCACTACGATCCCTTCGGTCGCGGTACCCCGCACAACAGAGCCGTCGCGCGGAGGGATAACGATGTTCGGCAAGTTTACCGACCCGAACACAGCATCTCCCAACGCAGTGCCGCGCGGGGGCAGTGTGGTGACACCCATCGATTTCCTTCCGCTTGAAATTCCCGTCTGTAATTCCGACGAGGCGTGTACACGTGAAGTAACGCCACCGACGCCGCGGATTGTTCCCGACTCCTGAACTGGCAGACTGATTTCCCAATGGCAGTTACCCCCGCATTGACCGCGTTGACCCGCGCCAACGTCGCTCATCAGGTGCACAAGTACCGACACGATCCACGGTCGACCGACTATGGCGGCGAAGCCGTCGACGCAATGCGGGAGGAATTGGGCGTCGAAGCGGCACAGATCTTCAAAACGCTGGTCATCGACGTTGGCGATTCGCTGGCGGTAGCGGTCGTCCCGGTGCCCCAGCAACTCTCACTGAAGGCCGCAGCTGCGGCACTCGGGGCGTCGAAGGCGGTGATGGCGCAACCCGCGGCCGTGACTCGCTCAACCGGATACGTCCTCGGCGGTGTGTCGCCGCTGGGACAGCGCACGTTATTGCCAACGGTTATCGACGCGTCGGTGCGCAACTGGCCGTACGTCCTATGCAGTGCCGGACGTCGGGGACTGGAAGTATCGCTCGCCCCCGCCGACCTCGTCTCGCTGACCAACGCGACCGTCGCTGATATCGCGGTGTAGTGCCAGCAAGGTGTCGGACGGACGTGAAAGCATAGAAGCATGTGCGGACGCTATGCAGTGACTACCGATCCGGCCAAGCTCGCCGCCGAGATCGACGCGACCAATGAGGTGCCAGCACCGGCCGAACCACCCGCCGACCTCGACGCCGACAAGCCACCACGAGCGGCCTGGCCCAACTACAACGTCGCACCCACCACCACGATCATGACCGTCGTGTCCCGACACTCGCACGAGGCACCCGAAGACGACCCCACGCTGCGCATTCGCGCGATGCGCTGGGGATTGGTCCCGACGTGGGCCAAGGAAATCGGTAAGGGGTCGCTGTTCAACGCGCGCGCCGAAAGCGTCGGCGAGAAGGCGTCGTTTCGTGGATCGGTGAAGTCCAAGCGGTGCCTCATCCCAATGGACGGCTGGTACGAGTGGAAGAAGGTCGAGGTACCGGGGGAATCGAAGCCGATCAAGGTGCCGTATTTCATGTCCCCGACCGACGGCTCGCGTCTGTTCATGGGCGGACTCTGGTCGGTGTGGCGCCCACGCGATGCCGGTCCCGACGACGCCCCGCTCCTCAGCACAACGATTCTGACCACCGACTCGGTGGGCCCGCTATCAGAGATTCACCACCGGATGCCGCTGATCATGCCCGTCGAGGATTGGCATGACTGGCTCAATCCCGACGCCGTCGCACCGACGCAGCTGTTCGCCCCGCCGGCATTGGCCTTGGCGGAGGCGATCACCATCCGCGAGATTTCCCCGCTGGTCAACCGGGTGAGCAACAACGGTCCCGAGTTGTTGGCACCGGCGTAGGCCGCACGATGGCACCACGATTCCAGCGTGGCGACGCGTCGCCGCTGACCCGACTCGCGGTCAGCGTGGTGGTCGGCGTGGCTACGACGATCACGTTAACCGCGACAACCACCTTCGACGCTCCGCTGGCCGGCTGGGCGTTGGGCGCCGCAATTTTCGTCACGTGGACGTGGCTGGCGTTGGCGCCGATGAACGCCGAAGACACTGCCGCGCATGCGTCGCGGGAGGAACCAACACACCAGATCGCCATGATCGCCGTGGTTGCGTTGGCGATGGTGAGCCTCGGCGGCGTCATCGCGGTGCTGATACACAAGGATCACACCAGTTTGGTGATCTCCACGTTGTTGTCCATCGTCGCGTCGTGGACAGCGATCCACACCATCTTCGCTACCCACTACGCGCGGATCTACTTCTCAGATCCGGTGGGCGGCATCGACTTTCACAGTGACGACCCACCCATCTACACCGACTTCGCGTACATCGCGTTCACCGTCGGAATGAGCTTTGCCATCTCCGATACCGACCTAGCTTCGTCGGCTATGCGACGCCCCGCGTTGATCCACGCGTTGCTCAGTTACCTGTTCGGCACCGTGATCGTCGCGTTGTTGGTGAACCTGGTCGCGAGCATGTAGCGGTCACTGATAGGTGTAGTCCGCCAACGGAAATCGGCCCATCTCCCGCATCGTCGCGGCCGTCGACTTGGGACGAAGTAGAGCCGCCTCGCCTGCCTTATTGAAGTAGTAGCTCCGCGACGACCCGCAGTCACCGTTGTAGAACACCGACGACCCGAGACGCTCCGTGACATCGACGAGGAAGGCGTCGTTTGCTTCCTCTGTCACCTCAAATGTCTTCTTACCCAACCGCTTCAGCTCACCGAAGAGCCGCCCCATGTGCTTCATCTGACCTTCGATGGTCGTGAAGTACGACAGTCCGCTGTAGGAATATGGGCTATTCAGCGACAGCAGGTTCGGGAACTTCGGCACCGTGATGCCCTCGTACGCCTGAAAACGCTTGGCACGCCACCATTCTCCAAGATTGCGGCCCTCGCGGCCGACGATCTCAATGGCCGGGAAGTTGGTGTCCCACAGGTCAAATCCGGTAGCCAAAACGAGCGTGTCGATCTCAACTTTCCCGTTGTCGGTCACGATGCCGTCGGGTTCGACGCGCACGATCGTGCCCGTTTCCAAATGGGCGTTTGGCTTGTTGAACACCGGGAAGTAGGTGTTGGAGAAGGTCGGGCGCTTGCAGCCGAAATCGTAAGTGGGAGTGAGCTTTTTGCGCACTACCGGATCTTTGACTTGGCGTCGCATATGCGCCTTGGCGAGGAGTGCCGCTCCCTTGTTGCCCGCGGTGAACTGCTTGTAATGGAGCACACCGGTCACCATGAGTAGTTCCAACATCGACGACGACACGAACCGCGCCGCACGCTGCGTGGCGGGCACCTTCGCGAATACATTGCGGACCGAAGGCGGAATCGACACCTGCGCCTTCGGTACCACCCAAATCGGCGTGCGTTGAAACACCGTGAGTTCGGCCGCTTGCTTGGCAAGTTCGGGGATCAGCTGCACCGCGGTGGCACCGGTACCGATCACGGCCACACGCTTACCGCTGAGATCGCGTCCGTCGTCCCACGCGGTGGTGTGGATGATGTCGCCAGCGAAGTCCTTGATACCCGGAAAGTCGGGGACGTGGGGCTGCGAGAGGAATCCGGTCGCGGTCACCAGATACCGCGCTGTCCGCACCGCACCGGCGTCGACGGTCACCCGCCACAGATCGTTGTCGGCGTCCCATTCCGCACGCTGTACGACGGTACCGAACTCCATGTGTCGTTTCAGGTCGTACTTGTCGGCGACATGGGTCGCATATCGCTTGAGCTCGGTTCCAGGCGCAAATAGCTGCGACCATTGCGGATTCGGCTCGAACGAGTACGAGTACGTCACCGACGGAATGTCGACGGCAAGCCCCGGATAGTGGTTCACGTGCCAGGTGCCGCCCAGGTCGTCTTCGCGCTCCAGGATCGCCAAGTTGTCGTAGCCGAGTCGCTTGAACTCAATAGCCGCGCCCATACCGCCGAACCCCGCACCGACGATGATCGCGTCGTATTCTGGTGCGCCGCCGCCGCGTGTTTCCGCCCTCATCGTGTCCTCGAACTCCCTCATGTTCTCCGCCAGCAATATGTAACCGAGCGTCACACTAACCTATATCGTCCGACATTACCCCGATCTCAGCGTCGGCAACAGAGGTCGTGGGGGCATGATCAACGCATGCACACCACAGTCATCGCATCACTTGGCGTCGACACCAAGATCACTCTGCTGGCGGCCGGCCTCATCTTCATCTGGGCGTTGGCACTCGGCGTGTGGAAGTACCGTGGCATTGCAACCTCACCAACCCATCAAGCCCACATCTACGTCGACATCGCCCATCGCGCCGCCCTCATGTATGCCTTCGCCACTGCGCTCATCGCGGTGTTCGTCGAGCTGAGCGCATGGTCGACGGCCGTCAATCTCATCGCGGCAGGCGTCCTCGTGTTCTTCTTCGTCGCCGCGATCGCCAGCTATTGCGTGCACGGCGCGCTGCAAGACACCGACAATCAGTTCTCTCACGCCAGCGCTGCGACGGGCCCATTCATGATCGCCCTCATCGTCGGAGAGATAGGCGGCTTCGCCGTCTTGCTCGTTGGTTTCATCAAAGCCTGGATCAACTAGTGCGCGACGCACCTCGGTCCCCCACCGAGGTGCGTCGCGCTGTTCCCCCCAAGCCACCGAAGTCTCATCGACGGAGATTTCCGATGGTCTAGTAATAGGACGCAACGAGCCCCCGTTTGGTTCCACCTATTTTGAGGATCCCGCAAACGTCCCCTGGTGATCAGCGTCGAAGACCTCAACCCACACCGACGTCGCGTGTTCGCCGCGCATCGCGAACTTCACCGCGGACACCGATCCCGCGTTCGCATTCTCGCCGCGCGGCACAAACGTGAAGGTGTCACCGTCGTGGTGCGTAAGTTCATAACGCTGACCCGACGGTCCGACGCCCAACGTCAGTGCGTCGCCGGTCGCTGAAATGGTGAGCGGCCCAAAATAGTCGTTGGCGTACGTCCCGACGTAGGCTCCGACCTCCCGAGCTGGCCGTGGAGCTGCCGGCGCGGGCTTTCCCACCAATTCCCCCTCGGGTGCGGTCGACGGCATGATCTGCGCGAACTTCGGCAGCCAATCCGCGGTCACTCGCCCGTACTGCGCGAGGTCGGTGAACTCCTTGGCCAACGATTCGGCAACCCCAACTGGCGCCCCATTGGTCAGCACGACGATGCCGAGATTCAGTGAGGGGATTAGCTGAAAGTTCGTCGCCGCGCCCGACGCGAATGCTCCCGAATGCCCAAGAACCGTTCGGCCCGACGGATCGGTCGAGATATTGAATCCAAATCCCGTTGCCGACGGCCGGAAATCGGTCTGCGCCGAGGCCAGCGCAAGTTGTGGAGTCATCGCGGTGAGCAAAGCGTCGGCCGGAATGACCTGCCGCCCTTGATATTTGCCGCCCGCGAGGACCGCAGTCATCCAGTTCGCCAGATCGACGGCGCTCGAACTGACTCCACCCGCGGGTGCTTGCGCGTCGGCGTTGCGCTGATACTTCGGCTCGTACTGCCCACCAACCTTGACGTGCAGCACCGCGCGGTCGCTCCG
>QIRE01000045.1_pt1 | contig 39956 bp, 57 predicted proteins | sample 2940141 | NCBI WGS metagenome assembly QIRE01 (sample SAMN09273532, study PRJNA473421) | Gut metagenome, whole genome shotgun sequencing project. | isolation source: gut tissue | host: Folsomia candida VU population | place: Netherlands: Amsterdam | collected 2016-03-06
CGGTTCATGCCGCCGTAGGTCACGTAGAGGATGTCGATGAACGCGTCGTAGATCTCCAACACGTTGGGCTCAGCCACACGTTCAATCGTGTCGAAATGCCCGTCGTTGGTGAACGTCACCTTGAAGCCCAGCGCCGGGATCAGCTCGTCGATGAACTCCTCACGGATGAGCTCGATCACCACGGGAACGTCCTCAGCCGGGATGGCCTGCGGGCTGCTGGGGGTAGCGATGCCGAAGGCTGCGTGGAACTCCGCGTTCTGGAGCTGCGCCTTGTGCCCGCCCGTGACGATGCCATACTCGCGCAGGCTATCCAGCAGCCGCTCACCGATGGCGCGGGCACGGGTGCTCTCGAACGTGCCAGCCCCCTCCAGGTTGGACCAGCAGGCGCTGATCTCACCCAAGGCGGTGAACACGGTACGGGACAAGCTGCCGACGTACTCATCCGGCTGGAAGAAGCTGTCGAGCTGAAGCGCCCGGTCTTCCTGCCGGTTGCGGGTCAGGTACTCCCGGGCAGCTTGCAGGAGGCCGGCGACCTGGCGCTGCTCGTTGTTCAGGTGGTACTGCTGCGCCAGAACCAGCAGGTGATCCAGCCCGTGCGTGTCGTCGTGCTTCGCGTCGTAGCCGAGCTCCACCTGGCGGGTGCGCTCGGCCTGCGCGGTGTCGTGGTAGTCCAGCGCCGACTGGAAGTCGCGTGCGCGCAGGTTGCCCTCGGCGTACAGCTGGATGAGCTCCCACTGGTGCTGTGTGAAGCGCTGATCGCCGAGCTCGACGTAGTACCCGTCGCCCCCCACGCTGACGCTGTCCTTCATCACAATGTTGGGAACCTGCGGGTCCCGGTCTTCGGTGCCGTTCATCGGTTCTTCTTCCGTTCTGCGCGGATAGCGCGTTGTTCCTTCTCGTACAGCTCGGTCAGTCGGTCGACTTCCTCCCACTGGACCAGAGTGGGGTCGCTTTCGTCCTCTACCGAGAACGGGTTGAGGATGATCTGGATGGCCTCAGCGAAGCCGGTTGCCTCCGCTTCCAGCTGCGCGCGGTTGGTCGCGTTCTTCTCCCCGGCTGCGGTATCCATCAGCTCGTTGTAGGAGTTGAACAGCTTGCGCACGAGCTGCGCGCCAACCGTGTCCCCTGCCTTGAGGATGGAGTTGAACCGCACCCGCTTGTCGGCGATGTGCTGGAACGCGCTGGTGGTAAGCCAGCGGGCGATCTCCTCACTGGTCTCCTTGCCGTTGTCGAGTGCGGCCTCGATGGCGTCTGCGATGACATCCACGGTCGTGATCTTGCCCATCCGCATGGACTCACGATCGTCAATGACGGCGAAGAGAATGCCCTTGCCGCTGAACGCCTTCTGTTCCAGGTGGCATTCACAGTCGCACTTGTGTCGGGTGTTCGGGCACATGGCATGAGAGCCGGGGCTCTCGTGCTGGCAGAAGCCTGACTTGGTCATGGGCTTGCCCACGGTGTCCTCCTTCGGTGTCTTCTGGATGGTGAGGCCCTGGTCCCAGTAGCGGTCAAGCTCCTGGAGGGCTTCCTTACGTGTGGCCCGAGGGTAGGGCCGTTGGCTGCGGGTGATGAGTACCCCGATCTGGAACAGGTGGTCCAGGTGGGGGTGCGCGTGCGCAGGTCTAGAGCTGGGCGTCTTGCTCACGGAGGAACTCCAGCAGGTCTTCGTCCGTGGTGACTGCCCGTGCCAGCGTTTCCATGTAGGTGCCTGCGTACACGGCATTATCGTGGAAGACGAGCTTCTGACTGAAGCTGCCATCGCGCGGATCGTTGGCGACCTCGATCATGCTCACGGACTTGAACCAGTCGTACCCGCGATGCTTGTTGCCGTCGGCCAGGAAGGTGAACTGCTGGTAGTACAGCTCGTTGACCGGTGCCAGCCTGCCCGCCGCGTACAGCTCGTCCTCGATGAGATCCACCATGACGGGATGGTGCAACTTCAGGACCAAGTGTGTGTCCGGCATGGCGAACACCGTGCGAGGCCTGTCGTCGTTCCAGTCGCGGGTGGGCATGGCCAGCCGGTAGACCATGTGAGTCAGCCAGTCGATGCGGTCGTAGGTGATGACCAGATCGGGCTCGGGGTTGATCGCCTCCTGGTGGATGCGGTGCATCTCCTTGGTGACGTTGTACAGGGCCACCTGATCGGTCGCGAGGTTGGCTGCGCTGGTGGACTTTCCTGCCTTGTCCGGACCTTCGAATGCGATGAACACTTGCTCTCCTTAGTTGATGAGGTCTTGCATGGGGATGATGGTCGGTTCCATCTCGGTGTCCCGATACCAGTCAGGCCAGTGTACACCGATCTTCATGACTCCACCTGCCGCGTTCTTGTACGTCGGGCGAAGGTACTGCGCTACCGCAGGGTAGACGTCTGCTGCGGCATCGAGGTCATCCTGCCGACCGCGCTCGTCAAGCGGGTCAAGTGGAATGGTGCTGTCAAGCCGGGTGTTCGTATCGTAGGCCACACTGGGAAGCACGAAAGCGCCCTTGCCGTCGGTCAGTGTGTGCAGGAACATGCTCAGGTCTTCACCGTGCAGGCGGTAGGGCTCAGGGCAGTCCCGCCAGCTGAACCGCGACAGGTCGAAGAAGATGACGCACGCGGGGAACCCGCCCTTGTCCATGAACGCGCCGATCTCGGTATCCACGTCGCCGCTGAAGAGGCCTTGCCGTGCGCTGCCGTAGGCTGCGTCAGGCTGCTGGGCGAACACTGCGTCGGCCATGCGGCAGGCGACCGCCAGGCTGCGCGGCAGATGATCCTCCGTGGCCTGCCCTGCCAGCTTCTCGCTCCAGCGCCGGGTGTGTGGCTTGCCCTTGTCGTTGATGATGCGTTCCATCAGGGACAGGTGTGTGACGTCATCATCCATCATGACGATGCGCAGGTGCCCGCGCTGCTCGGCATCCCGGAGGATAGCTGCCCGCGCAGGGCCGACACCGTAGGGTCCGCGATGCGTTCGCACCTTGGCCCACGGGTACGCCTGCTCGTAGGCCTCTCGCTCCTCTCGACGGACCATCACGTGTACTCGGCTGCGCACGCCTGCCGGTGCCTTGGCCAGCGTCTCGAGCAGCGTCGCAGAGCCGGCTCGACTGTAGCTGGGCACGTAGATCGGGTAGATCCACGAGGTCTTGCACTGCTTCAGCAGCTTCAAGTGATCGTTAGTCATGGCTGCGCCATCCGTCCCATTCGTACTCGCCGGGGCATCCCCGGACTTGGCTGTACATGCCCTCCTTGATGGGGACACGCTGGAGCCCCTGCTGAGCTTCTTCAGCAGTGATCTCCTTGGTGATCGCTTCCCGGAGGGCATCCTCTACGGGCTGCAGGATGTGGACGTGGTCCCGGCCATCCTCAATCGCGATGGTCTTGCCGTGCCAAGGACCGCCGTTCAGGTGCACGTTCTGAGTCATCATGTCTCCTTGAGTGTGGCCAACCCCCGCCCCTTGTAGGTCATCAGGGCGGGGGCTAGCGGCTCAGCGGTCCTCGTCGCGTTTCTGCTCGACGTAGCAGCTAGCGATGAACCCGAAGAACAGGATCAGGGCCAGCAGGTCCAGGCCGTTCCAGATCTCCCACTGGATCAGCGCCGGGATGGCTGCGGCGATGGCACCGAGCAGCAGCACCGCCTGGATGAGACCCAGCCACTTGATGAGCATCAGAACAGCTTCGAGTCGGGAGCTTCGCCCGTGCCTGCGGGCTCGTTGTGGTGCGGGTCGTGCTGCCCGCCCTTGAGCACCCGCGTCAGGCCGTCTTCGCTGACCACGGTGTGCCGCTCGCTGAAGCTGGGAGCCTGCCACACCCTGCGGTCCAGGCGCTCTTCGATGTCAGCTGCGGTGTCTGCCAGCAGCTCGAAGTGACGCGGGTAGACGTGCAGGTTGGCCACCTGGAAGGTGATGTGGCCGCGCTCCAGCTCGGGGAAGTCGTGCTCCAGGTTGCCGAGCAGGAAGTCCATCAGAGCGTTCCACATGCTGTAGTCGGCGCGGTAGCCGAAGACGGCATCCATGCTGCGCATCTGCGCGATGATGTGCAGGCGGTTGTCTGCATCGATCATGAAGTTGAGCGCGTTGGTGCAGATGAAGTCGTTGCGGTTGTTGTAGTGCGCCAGCATGTGGATGTCGCGGTCGCTGATGATGGCCACTGCGTGCCGGGTGCCAGGACCCTCGTTCATGAACGTCTGCACCACGCGGTCGAACAGGGTCGGGGGCTTGGGCAGCTTGTCGCCCGTGCCGAACAGGACGTAGCCGTAGGCCGAGTTGACCTTGCCGTCGTAGCCTGCGCAGGCCTCGAACAGCTTGGGCACCGGGCCTTCCATGCGGGCGAGCTCGTCGCTGCCGCTGAAGAACCAGTCCAGCTCGCGGCGGACCCAGTCCTGGTTCACCTGGCCGATCATGGAATCCTGGTCGGCGATCCAGTTGACCGAGTAGAGGACTTGGTTGCCGGTTCGCTCGTCTACCGGCGCTGCCGCCAGTGCCAGAACTACGTCATCAATGGAATTCGTGTTGAGCATGAGTCCTCCTTGGACTGCTGTAGGATGTGGCAAGTCTACCACGGGTGGTCGGATTGAAGCAAGCCCTACGGGCAAGCTGGGATGGCATCTTCTTCCAGTGACAGGCTGCGGGCCAGCTCCATGGAAGCGACCTTGGCCTTGATCAGTCGCTTGACCTTGGCGAGCGCGGGCTTGCTGGGCACCTGTCCGGACTTGTAGGCCTCGGCTGCTTCGGCGATCTTCTTGTCGATGGTAAGCATGTTCACTGTCCCTTTCGTGCCAGGCGGTAGCCCGCCATGGAGTTGCGATAGCTGCGGATGATGGGCTCGTTGCTGACACGAGCACGGGGGTTGGACGACTGCACCCGGTAGGACTTCATCTCCACCAGGCCAAGGCGAACCAGCGACATCAAGGTGACGCCGGAGAGCTCGAGCTCGGTAGCGGTGCGGTACTTCATGACCGAGCCAAGCGAGCGGACTGCGTGCGACTGGGCGTCGCTGAGCTGACGGAGGCTGGTGATGGGGGCTGCGCTGTTCATGACTTCAGCTTAGGGCATGTTCAAGAACGGCGCAACCCCCAAGTTCAACTTCTTATGAACTGAGCTGGGATGAGCGTTTCAAATCGCTCGCCTCGGACGTAGGGCTTGCCCGTGCCCCGGTCACCCTTGCGCACCATGCGGCAATATTTGGAATACTCGCAGAACACGTTCTGGATGTCCATCAGGCTGGGCGGTCGCCCGTTGCTGTACGGCAGCGCAGGCAGGCGCTCCACCGGGAAGCGGTTGATCGCCACCTGAGCCTGAACCTGCGTGGCGTCCCTGCCCAGCCCCAGCATCTCCCCGACGCCCTTGCGGCTCCCTGGCCCCGCGAGGATGTAGCTGTTCTCCTGATCCGGCTCGCCCCTGGTGTATCCAAGGTCAGTCGCGATCTGCATCGCCAGGAACGGCCCGATGCCAGGCGTCTCCTCCAGCAGAAGGACTCGTGTGGCCAAGTCTCCAACCTCAGCCACATGACCCAACCATGACGCCGCCCTGGGGAACACGTCCTTCATCTTCTCCACCGTGCCCCGGCTGTCACCAGGCTTGATGAGGATGATGTAGGCACCATTCAGGAAGGCACCGGGCCGCGCTGCTACCACGGGCGCGATGACCTTGTCGTACCACTTCGGGTTGAAGATGTCAGCGGCCTCGGGCACGTAGCCGTCGTTCGCCTCGATGATCGCGTCAAAGCTGTCAGGACGGTTGACCTGCCGGTACAGGTAGCTCAGGGCCACCCTGTCGATCAGGTCGTCGTGCAGGTCCATCAGCCCCAGCAGGTACTGACTCCCCCGGTCCAGGACCCGGAACACGTTAGTGAACTTGCGGGTCGACAGGATCTGGGACTTGACGGGCTTGCCCTCCCAGAGCCGGTGCCTGGCCTTGGCGAAGTTGACTACCGTGTCCACGCTGTCCAGTCTCACTTCTTCCTCCTTGTCCGGCGCACCTTGGGCACGGTGCCGTCCGTCTCGATGGCGAGCTTGACCTGGGTGACACACGCCTGGAAGTCATCACTGTTGTAGGCGTGCACAGCAGCCTTCAGCGCAGGCAGGGCGACCCGGCAGATGGCTACTTGCTTGTCAGTGCTCGGGTTCTTGCCTTCGTGCTTCTCCTGGGTCCGGAGCTGGTGGTACTCGGCAAGCCGCATCCCTGCCAGCGTCTCACCGATGACCTCGTGAGCCTGGTCGCTGATCTCGCCGTTGATGCTGCCCTCGTTCAGCAGCTCGACCAGCACCTTGCCGGTCATGCGCCTGTCCTGGTTCACGAGATGTCCGCCGTGTAGTACAGGCCCACCAGTCCGTCCAGGTTGAGGTGCGGGAAGGCGTTCCTCATCTCCGGGTGGGACATGACACGAGGCTCAGGGTTGCGGGTGACCAGGGTCTTCCGCGCCTGCTGAGCGATGCCCTCGAATTTCTGGTCGGCTGCGGCCTGCGCCCGCTGGAGGGTGTCCTCGCGCTGCGTGTCGAACAACCTTGAGTCCGCGAAGATGACCGCGTATGCCAGGGCCATCAGATGCTCCTCTTGACTTCGGCTGCGTGGTAGCCCTTGGGGGTCAGGGTGTCATACCCGCCCATCGTGGCGAAGTCAGCGCCGGTGTCCTGGCACTCCTTGATCCCCGCCTCGGCAACGTCCTCGCACCAGCCGCATCCCTCGTGCATGTAGTTGACGTCCCACGAATTCGCCTTCTTGGGCAGCTCGTAGCCAACCGCCAGCAGCGCACCACGGAGCCCCTCGACCAGCCGAATCTTCTCGGTCATGTGCATCACCAGGATGTCACGGCAGACCTCGTAGAACTTCTGAGCCATGATGCCCAGCTGATCGTCGGTGATGGTGCCCTTGCTGGTCAGCTCGGCAATCCGCCGGCTCGCGCCCTCCAGCTGCTCCTTCAGGCCGTCGTGGTCCTCCATGAAACACTTCAGGGCCTCGTCCTGCCGCGCCATGATCACATTGACGATGTTCTCACGCTGGTCAGGTGTGGACGCGTTCCAGATGAAGACGAATTCGGCTGCGTTGCTGATGGCGACGTTCGGCCCCTTCTCGTACTCCTCGCCTTCCAGAGTGGTGTCGGCCCGCAGGCGGTGAGCCTCCTCGATGAGGATGCGTGCTGCGTCCTCGGGCGTCACGTGCTCGTCCAGGGCGCTGATCATCGTGTGCAGGTTGGCCACATAGGACTCCTGCCAGGTTGCGTCGCTCACAGCTTCACCAGCCCTTCCCAGGTGTGACCGGCCTCGTCCTTGCGGCAGTCCGATGACCCGCTGTCATCTACGAAGAACCCATTCGGGTCCGTGTGCAGTCCGACCCCGCAGTGGTCGCAGATGTAGCCCATCAGCTGAACATCCCGACCGGCGCGTAGTTCTCCACGAGCTTGGCGTAGGTGAACCGGCGGAGCTTGCCGATGGTGTGCGGTGCGCGCGGTGCCTTGACGACCTTCATGACGCCCTGCGACGACAGCGTCGGCAGTGCGATGATCTCGACCTCACGGTGCTTCGGCTTGGCCTTGCCGGTCTTCCCCCGGTCAGTGTTGCGCAGGTCCAGATCGTAGAAGCGCTCACCGACCTTCACGTGGTTGCTGAGCTCGATGTTGTTCAACTTGCGCATGATGCCTCCTGAGGCGTCCGGTTTAGTGTGACAGCGCGTCCCAGTGGCGTGTGCCGTGGGGCGGCTGAGACCAGTATGCCCTATAGATACCTATAGAAGCAACCATCAATTCTGAGCCCCTATAGATACCTATACGCGCGAGCGCACGCTAACTATACTCATACAAGCACCCTTAGCAACCCGAGCTAGCTCTCAGAGCTAAGCGAGGGGGTTGATGGAGAACTGAACACTGCGCTCACCCTCAACCGCGCCATCCGCACAGCAGCTCCGGAGGGCCGCACCCTCGCTCTCCGCCTGACGGCGTCGCTCGGGCACGTCACGCTGACTGGCTCGGCGCTTGCGGTGCTGAGGCTTTCGCTTGTGTGTTGCGCTGGGGGTTGCGTGGTGCTACCGTGGCAGTACAGCCGCAAGGCACCCCACAGAAAGAAGAACTCACATGTCATCCATTCCTCCGGTCTCCCCGGATGGGCAGTCGGTGGAAATCCAGCTGCCCCAGCTGGTTCAGGCCAATGCGCATCTCGCCAACGCTGCCCCGCAGGTGAAGCAGGCTCGGGATCGTGCTCAGTACGTCAGGCAGCAGCGCGGTCACTCCTGGATCGTCTGGTGGCTGATCCTCGGGCCGATCACCCTCTGGATCCCGGCTGTGTACTACAGCGTCAGCCCGAACCACTACTGGCACATCTGATGGGCGAGTCACTTCGGGACTTCGCTACCCGCAACGGCCTGCCCAGGGATTCGGCTCGTGAGGATCGGCTGCGTGCTGCTGGCAAGACGAACCGTGAAGATGCTGAGCGAGAGCTGACTGAGCTGCGGGCTGGGATGGCTCAGCCCACGACGGAGCCCTACACCCAGGCGCAGGTTCGTGTCCGCTCGTCGGTACGGGTCATCAACAAGCGATGGGTTGAGGTCAAGATGCAGATCCGCCTCGATGATTCCATGCCGTGGTTGTCTGTCCTCAACGAGGACCACCCGCTGATGCTCAACCGCAACTTCGTGATGGAGGAGCAGGGCCAGGAGGGATACGTGGAGCTAGTCCTCAGGCGCTTCCTCGTCATGGATGCCGGTCTCAACTGGTTCCTCGGCAAGTGGGAGCAGCGGGTCGGGCAGGGCGTCACTGAGTATCGGGCTTGGCTCAACCTGCGGGCTCGGGGCAGTGTGGCCGTGCGGACCAGGGATGATGGGATGCTGAACCTCTACGGTCTCCACTAGACTCCCTGGGGGCTGGCCCCGCGCCACGGGTATCTCACCAGCCCTCAGGGGTCCTCCTCGCAGCGTCTGAGCCGGCTCTGAGCGTGTTGGCTTGTGCTGGGGCCGGATTATGGGTTACCGTGGTCCACATGCCCTCTCAGCAGCCCGCCAGCGCCTCCCCAGGACGCCGTCGACGCTGCACTGCGATGACGACTGGTGGTAAGCCTTGCGGGCGCTCGGCTCTCCCCGGTCTGAAGGTCTGCTCATCGCACGGAGGAGGCACAGCCGCCAGTCGCCGGAAGTCGAAAGTGGCCAAGGCAGCAGACCAGGTCCACACGCTGTGGGGCATCGCTCCTGCGGCTGGCGGCATCTCAGTCGAAGAGCAGCTCGTGAAGCTGGCTCGCAACAAGCTCGCAGACGTGAATGCGCTGCGGATCAAGATCAGTGCTGATCCCATCTCCCTCCACATCGGTCGTCTCATTGAGACCATCGCCGAGGTTGAGTATGACATCACTGGCACGGTGCAGTCCAAGGAAGGCACCCAGCGCACGGTCGGCAAGCGCGCAGGGACATCTGTCTGGGTCCAGGAGCTGCACAAGTCCGAGGCTGAGCTGCTGTCTATTCTGCGGTTGCTTCAGGAAGTCACTGGTGACTCTGATCCTGGTGACGAGCGCCGCATCAAGCTCCAGGCTGCTCGGGAAGCTGCGCGGTTGGCCAAGGCGTTCCCTGGTCTCTCCAGCGATGAGATCGCTATGGAAGTCACGAAGAGGGCAAGCTGATGACTCTTCTGGCACCTGCGGTAGACGCTCCCGATGAGGAGCTCGGCTTTGACTACGTGGTTGACCCGACGTACGACTACGAGGAGATCAGCGAAGACTTCGCAGTGTTCTGCAAGGCCTCAGGCATCCGCACCAGCGCCCTGACTGGCGTGCTGACTGACGCTATCAGCCCTGATCTTCTGGACACGTCATTGGGCTGTGTGGCTGTGTCTACGCCTCCTCAGGAGGGCAAGACGACGTGGATTGTTCACTACATGGCCTGGATGCTTATTCGCAACCCGTGGCTGAAGTTGGTCTACGCGACCTACAGCCAGAGCAGGGCGAACGCGGTGTCTCGCCAGGTGCGTTCCCTCGTAGAGATCTGGACGCCGCTCGCCAAGGGCAGCGCCACGGTTGAACGCTGGCAGACGAAAGAAGGTGGCGGGCTGCTGGCTGCGGGCCGGGGCTCAGCCATGACAGGCTTCCGTTCTGACATGACCGTCATTGACGACCCCATCAAGGACATGCAAGAGGCGCAGTCAGAGACCATCCGTGAGACGACGATTGAGTGGTTCTCGTCGGTGGTCCTGACCCGCATGTCCTCCCTAAGCCAGATCATCGTCATCGCTACCCGGTGGCACAAGGATGATCTCATTGCCCACGTACAGAAGCCCGACGTGCTCGGTGCCGCTTACGTGAACATCCCCGCTCAAGCGACCACAGATGACGATCTGCTCGGACGCCACGTCGGGGAATGGCTGCCCTCGGTGCAGAACCGGTCGGAGAAGTCCTGGCTGCTCATCAAGAGCGCAGTGGGGACCTACGTCTGGCAGGCACTCTACCAAGGTGACCCTCAAGTCACCGGGGGCAGCTACATCAACGTTGACAAGATCGATGTCGTGCCGTGGGAGGCGGTGGTCTACCAGGACGCCAACACGGGCAGCATGTTCACCCTGGACCGGGCCATCGTCATCCAGAGCTGGGACCTCACCTTCGGCCAGATCGAGGAGGGCAAGGCCACACGGGGCAAGACCAGCGGCTCAGGGTCGTATGTGGCCGGACACGTGTACGCGCTCATCGGCCAGAAGTTCATCCTCATTGACCGGTTCCATGAGCGGGCCACGTTCACCCAGTCTGTGAGCGCCGTGCTGCGCTTCAGTGCCAAGTGGCCCCAGACCTCCCGCATCTACGTGGAGAAGAAGGCGAACGGCGCTGCCATGCTGAACACCCTGCGCAAGCGGGCGGCACTCATCAAGCCGGTTGAGCCAGGCGGGTCCAAGGAGGTCCGGGCACTGGCCGCACAGCCCACGGTGGACCAGGGGAACGTCGCCGTGCTGGACACTGTCTTCAGTGAGGGCATGTTCCAGGAGTTCCGTGACTTCCCCTTCGGCAAGAACGACGATGACGTGGACGCGTTCACCCAAGCTGTGAACCAGGGCCGCGTTGACTATATCCAGATGGGATCCTGACATGGCTACCCTGCCCAACGAGCTCACCTACTTCGTCTGCAGAAGCTGCGGGCACATTCACCGACTGGTCGACGCCTGCGTCGTCACCTACGAGAGGAACTGAACGATGCTTGCCATTGAGACCGGCACTGCCAGCGGGCAGATGTCCAAGGTGGAGGCCTTCCTGCTCAACCGGGAGAGCCCCACGTACTCGGCGTACTACAACGGGAAGATGAGCTACAAGCTGGCAGGCGCTGACTGGGAGCAGTACGTCGTCGCGGCCTTCCCCAACCTGAAGGGCCAGAACACCAGCGAGAACGTCTTCAAGACGGTCGTGGACCTGTACGCTGAGAACCTGGTCCCGGTGCCCAGTGAGCTCAAGGGCTTCAGCAACATCCTGGTCCCGCTGCTCACCCGTGGTGAGGCCCCCGTGCTGGTGGACCCCGCAGGTGTGCCGCACTTCCCCGAGCACTTTGAGATGATGAGTGATGGCCGGTTCACCATCGTCGCCATCTTCACCCGCTCGCTGGAGGCCATGACCGACAACCTCATCTTCGCCTACAGTGACGGGCGCACCCGCCTGTTCCAGAAGCCGGTGCCCGACACGTTCGAGCCGGCGGACCGCACGGGCTACAGCTTCGTGGAGGAGAAGCCTGGCAATGAGCTGTTCCGCTTCGCCCTGGATGACAAGGGCTTCGGCGCGACACTGGCTGCGCTTCAGGACCGGCTCAACCATTCCATCCTGGACCAGACGGTCATCGCCGAGATGTACGCACGGCCCTTCTGGTACCTCCTGAACGTGGACCTCCCCCCGAAGAACCCGTACCTGCCTGCCACCAGCCAGCCCGAGGGCGAGGCACTCACGGAGCAGAAGCGCCTCAGTGGCGCAGGGGGCCGCATCTTCACCACCAGCAGCAACGGCCCGTTCGGCCAGCTGACCCCGCCCACGATCAACGACATGGTCGCCTACCACGACAGCATCATCAACAAGGTGCCGCTGACCACGGGCATCCCGGCGCACTACTTCAAGCCTGGCGAGGGCACGCCTCCGACTGGTGTGGCCCTGAAGGTCCTCAGCAAGCGGTTCAACAACCGCATCGCACGCATCCGCCAGGACCTGGAAGATGAGCTGACCCGGCTGTGTGACCTGCTGGGGGTGGAGAAGACGGTTGAGGTCAAGACCGACAAGCCCAAGCCCACGCAGGACACTGACAATCAGCTGGACGGTCTGGAGGAGGAGCCCGAGGTTGACATGGAGTACCAGCTCTGGAACACCGAGGACGACCTGCTTCAGGAGTCCCTGGACGCGCACGGCATCAGCCTCAGCACGATGGGCTATCCGCTGAAGTACATCGCTGAGGTCGTGACCCCTGGCGTGGACCTGGATGACTACGAGGAAGAGGGCGCAAGCCCCATCCCTGGTCAGGCTCCCGGCCAGCCGGTGGACATGACAGCGATGGGCCAGCCTGGCACCCCGGCCACACCGGGCCAGGTCGCCGCCTACGAGCAGAACCCCGGCCAGCGGGCCAAGGTGTAGATCATGGACTTCTGGCTCATCATGTGGGGAGGGCTCGCGGCTGCGGTAGTGGTCGGCGGGCTCGCCTTGCTGGTGTGCTGGTGGCTTGACAAGAACTGGAAGTGGTGACATGGCTACCGTCCCGACTGGTCGCATGGAGCGGGAGCTGCGCAAGCTCTTTCTTCGGTGGCTGGCTGGCCTGCCCCAGCAGCAGGACCTGACGGCCTACATCGCTCTGTTCGAGCAGCAGTCCCGCGAGCTCATCGCGCGGCTCGGTGGTCACGTGGCCAGCCTGGGAGCCTTGGGTGACTTCCCCGCACCCAAGTATCTTGAGCTGAGCCCCGTGGCCGGTGTCATCTACAACGAGATGGAGCAGGCAGCTGTCCAGGCTGGCCTGATGGCTGGGCTTGCCAGCACCGACACCGCCAGGCAGATCCTGAACGCTGGTGTCGGCAAGGGCTTCAACCGGCTGATGCGCCTGGCGCGCACCGAGACCACGAACGCCTACTGGCAGAACACCTGGAACAGCGTCGCTGACCTGCCCGCCATTGTCCTCGTCTGGAGCTCTGAGTCCGGGCCTCGGACCTGCGAGTGGTGCCTCAGCCGTGATGGCCTGGTCGTGGATGACCCCAGCATCAGGGATCACCCGAACGGGCGGTGCACCCTCGCCCCCAAGACGCGCTCCCTGGTGAAGTACCGGGGCACGCTCCAGCCCGACGGCAGCATCTACCAGGACCCCAGGTGGGGCGGGTCAGGTGTGGCCAGGATACCGGCAGTCCCAGGCAAGCCTCGAGCGGCTGCGCCGGGGGTTATGCCAGCGGTCCCCATCCAGGGGGCCTCATGAAAGCTTCCAAGGAGGAAGAGACCCTCGTAATTACAGGCAACACGCCGTAGAGGGACCCAAGGCTTGCGCAACCTGCGCGGGCTGTGTACTATGACAGGAAAGGACGCCACAATGGCTCCCGAAGCAGAACCCCAGGCCAACGCCCAAGGCGAAGGTCAGTCCACCGGCCAGCAGCAGGCTCCCACCTCGTCAAGCGAGGGAAACGGAGAGCAGCAGCAGGGCCAGCAGCAGGCACCGGCACCGGTCATCGACAAGGACACCAAGCTCCCTGACGATCACCCGCTCATCGTGAAGCACGGCGAACTGAAGGCGAAGCTTTCAACCGCCAACACGGAGCTCGCCGAAGCCCGATCGCAGTCCGCCAAGGCGACCCAGCTCCAGGAGGAGCTGGACAAGCGCCCGACGGCCGAAGCCCTGGCTACGCTCCAGACCCGGTACGACCGGCTCGAGGCGTTCGCTCAGGCAGTCGGCATCGGCAAGGCGCTGGACAGCCGCACATTCACCCGCGACCTGTTCGAGACGGACAAGCCCGTCGCCGATCTGGCCAAGGACTGGAACAAGGCGAACCCCACGGCCACATCGCAGGCGCTGGGCTCCACCGCAGGCGGCGAGGGCAGCAGCAAGCCGAGCATCAACGACCTCCTCCGGGCAGCAGCCCCGAAGTAAGGACCACCAACGGCCCTAGGGCCAGAAAGGAGTCAGTCACATGGCTGACATCACCCGGGCCGATGCACTGGCCCTCCTGGCTCGTCAGGACATCAACGAGATCGTCAAGCCGGACGTCCAGTCCTCGGTCGCACTCCAGGCGTTCCGCCAGGTGCGGATGAGCGCAGGCACGGCCCGCATGCCGGTTCTGTCGGCGATCCCCACGGCGGGCTTCGTCACGGACGGTTCCGCCGCCGAGGGCACGGGCGTCAAGCCCACGTCCAAGGTCACGTGGGCCAACAAGGAACTGATCGCCGAAGAGATCGCGGTCATCGTCCCGATCCACGAGAACACCCTCGCGGACTCCAACTTCGACATCTGGGGCGAAGTCCGCCCGCTGGTGTCGCAGGAGTTCGGCCGCGTCCTCGACGCTGCGGTGTTCTTCGGCACGAACACGCCTGCGACCTGGACCGACCCGGCCCTCGTCCCCGGTGCGATCGCCGCCGAGAACTACGTGGTGCAGGGCACCGGCGTCGACCTCGCGGAAGACATCAACGAGGCGTTCGGCCTGGTGGAGGACGACGAGTTCGACGTCAACTCCGCCTTCACCGGTCGCTTCCTCCGTCGTCAGCTGCGCGGCCTCCGCGACGCCGACAACGCGCCGATCTACCTGGACGCCCTCCGTTCGGACGGTTCCACGGCCAGCATCTACGGCCAGGACCTGATGTACATCAAGAACGGCGGCTGGGACCGTGACGCGGCTGCGCTGCTCGTCGGCGACAGCACCAAGGTCGTCATCGGCATCCGTGAGGACTTCCAGGTGAAGCTCCTCGACCAGGCCACGGTCGGCGGCATCAACCTCGCCGAGCGTGACATGATCGCCCTGCGGTTCAAGTTCCGTGTCGCCTTCGCCACGGCCTACAGCACCGCCCGCATCGGCGGCGCACCCACCGACTACCCGTTCGCGGTCGTGACCGAGACGGACCCGGTGGAGGGCGACGGCATCCCCGTGGGTGATGTGTGATCATGACTGACGCACAGGACGCCCCCGAGGTCGTCGAGGAGGTGACGGTGGAGGTCCCCCGCAAGGAGACCATCACCGAGCACCGCGCTCGTCGGGCCGAGGCCAAGGCTCGCGCTGCGGTCACCGTCAAGGCCAACGCCAAGGCGGCAGCAGCCGCCAAGCGCAAGGCCCAGGCCAAGGAGCCGGCTGACCCCGGTGCTGCGGCCTTCCAGAAGCGCGCCAAGGAGATCGAGGCCCAGCAGGCCGAGGCTCGCAAGGCACGTGAGGCCAGCAAGACCGAGGACAGCAAGTAACGCTCGTCAAGAGCAGTGGGGGCGGGGTAGGCGGGTCCTGCTCCGCCCCCATCATCATCTAAGGAGGGATACACCATGACCGCAGTAGACGACCTCAACGCACTGCTGGCACCGCTGCCGGGATACGCGGTCCTGTCCCCGACGATGAAGCAGAACGCGCTGAACATGTCGCTCGTTCCGGACGCGGCTGGTGTGTGGCCTGGGAACCCCGGCTACGTCACCACTTATGACATCTACTGGGCTGCGGGTAGCCTCCTCGGCTACATGATGGCTCAGCCGTTCGTGAAGCAGGTCGCTTCCGAGGGCACCAGCACCACGGTTGAAGCTCCCAACTGGTCGAGCATCGCCGCATTCTTCCGGTCGCAGTCCACCATCGCGCAGGCAAGCGCGGCCACACCGATCCTCACTGAAATCCCCATCCCCGGCCTCCCGCACGTCGTGCGCACGGACATGAGTGGGAGGTGGGATGGCTATGGTGATGTCGACACAGACGTTTCGTGACGGCGCTGCGCTGCTGGCTCAGCTCCTGATCGATGATGTTCAGCTGATGAACGTGGGCCAGCCGGTCACCGTCGGCGCTGACGTCACCCGCGAGCTCACCGCAGTCGGTGACCCCATCAAGGGTCTGGTGCAGTCGGTCAGCCTGGAGAACGCGGTTGAGGGCCGCGTCAATCAGCTGTACGCGGTGAAGCTGCCCGTGGGCACTGTCGTCACCGAGGGCATGGCTGTCAAGGTCATCGCCTGCGCTGCCGAGCCTCAGCTGGTGGGCCAGGTGGTCCTCCTTGACACTGTCAGCCGGAACGGGCTGGCCATGCTGCGCAAGGGCACGGGCCAGGTCAGCCGCATCGTGAACCAGGAAGGCAAGGAGGCCCTCGCATGAGCATCACGCTTGGCCAGCTCGCCACCCGGTTCGCCCAGGCAGCAGGCGCACTCCCCAAGGTCACCGACCAGCAGCTTCGGTCGCTGGCTGCGGTTGGCGAGGGCTACATGAAGGAAGAGATCCAGCGGGCACACGCGGTTGACACGGGCACCATGCTGAACAGCACGACGACTGAGAAGTCCGGCAAGGACTACCTCATCGGACCGACTGTGAAGTACGCGCCTTATGTCGCCCTCGGGACCTCGCGCATGCCCGCACGGCCCTTCCACCTGCGGGCAGCGAAGCGGCTCCAGGGTGCGATCAGCCAGGGCAACATCCTCCGAGACATCGGACTGGCCTGATGAGCATCCTCAACGACATCACCGCGCTGGTGCAGTCCGCACCGGCTCACGAGGGCTATGCGCCCACCGGCACCCGGACGCCCTACGTGGTCTCGCGGCCGCTGCTGGTAGACGACGTGAGTGTGGCCGTGGCAGGCAACGCCATCGCCTGGGACGATCAGTTCTCCCTGTACTGCTGCGGGGCCAGCGTGGAAGCGTGCTACAACCTCGCGCTCATGGTCATGGCTGACCTCCAGGGGAAGCGGGTGGCAGGCACGACTCTCACGACGTCCATGGGCTACATCGGTGTCCAGGTCGAAGGTCACTACGAATCCCAGGTGACTGTTCAACTCAACCGAGGAGGTACATCATGACTGGCATCAGGCCGTCCAGCCACGGCATCGTCGTGGATCACAAGGAGTCCGGAACCCGCTACGCGGTCAGTGACAAGAACTACAACGAGAAGGTCCACAAGAAGGTTCGCGACCTGCGGCCCGGTGAGACCGTGCTGGGCTACCGGCCCAAGCGCCGCTCCGAGGGCCTCGAGGCCGGTTCGGAGGCCGTCTCGGGCACCAGCACCCAGGATGGGGACGCCAACGCGTCGAGCGGTAGCTCAGACCCGTCGACAGGAGACTCCGCCGGCTCCGGCCAGGCGGGCAAGACCGAGGGGTCCGCACCCGCGGACGCCAAGGGCAAGTGAGAACAGAAAGGATACGACATGCCTCTCACGCAGTGGAACCCCTCGACGCAGATCAGTCGAGGCAACGTGGCAGTCGGGGTCAGCCCCGCCATCGCCGACATCAACGATCCGGCGCTTGCCGAGATCACCACGGGCATCGGCCTGGACTGCGCCATCCAGACGCACAACGGCACGAGCTCGTCTGACTCGGAGACGATCGACTGGCTGTGCGACCCGGCCAGCGAGCAGCTCCCGGGCAGCACCACGCACGCCATGGACGACCTCGTCATCAAGACCACTGGTCAGGACGACGCGGACCTCGTGGCGGGCCTCAACATCGGTGACGTCGTCTACATCTGGCGTCGCGACGGTCTGGCTCACGAGACGGCCCCGGCTGCGGGTCAGTTCGTGTGGGTCTGGAAGGTGATCATCACCTCCATCGATCCCGTCGAGGCGAACAACGTGTTCGTCGGCATCACCGCCCACATCACGGTCCTCGGTCGTTCCGCGACCGCCGTGCCCATCAGCGCCTGACCTGCGCACCAACCCAAGGAGACAGAAGATCATGGTATTCGCATCGTATGAAGAGCTCAAGGCTGCGGTAGCCAAGCGCCGCGCCGAGATCCTGACGCTCGAGGTCGACCTAGGCAGTGACTACTCCCCGGAGTATGAAGCTGCCAAGGCCGAGCTCGCGCAAGCCAAGGCGATGAAGCTGGCGACCGGGGGCGGTTTCCTCGGCGACAACATCGCGCCGCTCGAGGCTCGTGTGGCTGAGCTCAAGCCGGAGGCCAACACGGTCTTCATCCAGTACAAGAAGCTGGATCTCGGCGAGTGGGCCACACTGCTGAAGCAGGCAGGGAACAACTCCATCGATCAGTACGAGAAGGTTCTTCCGAAGACCTTCGTCGGCGTGTACGGTCAGGACCCGGTGAAGCCGGAGGACTGGGACGAGACGCATGACGACGAGTGGGTCGACGTGGAGCCGCTCAGCACGGATGCCAGGCTGCTGTCCTCCAAGGGGAACGACGGAATTCTGCCAGGTGGGGCTCTGAACTCGGTCATCCAGAACTTCATGGCCTGGCAGAACTCGGGGGGCGATGTCACCATCCGCCCTACGAAATCGGGCCGCGACTAGGACTCCTCCTAGACATGGCCCTGGTGTCGGGGACTCCCCCGGTTCGCCTCCTTGACGAGGGGGTTCCCGACACCTGGACAGAGCTTGACCTTGAAGTGGTCAGCCAATGGAAGTCGCTCAAGGACGCCAAGTGCCCAAGCTGCGGGCGACCGCTAGCCCAGCACCTCCATAACTCAAGACTAGGTAGGGAAGAGACCATCGAGGACTACACCGCGTGGTCCATGGAATGTCCCGCCCAGCAGGCCATCGCAGAGGGCCAGTCGCAGTGGAACACACTGCACAAGGGCGAGATTGAAGCCTTCAACAAGGGCAACGGCCCGGACCCCCGGATGGGGACCTTCTGGTTCAGCCAGCGTGATGGTGAAGCCCTACCGCAACCCGAGAAGTAATCAGGAAAGGAGCACAGCATGGCCGACAACGATGTTCGCATCAAGGTCTCAGTCGACGGTGCCGAGCAGGCCTCCAAGGGGCTGGCCGGTGTCGGTGATGCTGCCTCCGACGCTGACGGCAAGACCTCCAAGCTGGCCGGGGGGCTCAAGGGCGTCGGCACCGCGTTCGTAGGACTCGCTGGTGTCGCCGTCGCTGCCGGTGGAGCCCTTGCAGGGGCAGTCACGTCTTCCTACGCATCTGCTGAGCAGAGCGTGGGCGGTATTGAGACGCTCTTCAAGGGCTCCGCCGACCGCATGAAGACCTACGCTGCGGACGCGTACAAGACCGCAGGCCTCAGCGCCAACGAGTACATGGAACAGGCCACGTCCATGTCGGCCTCGCTGATCCAGTCGGTCGGCGGGGACACCGCCAAGGCTGCGGAGCTGGCCAACGTCGCACTCATCTCGATGAGCGACAACGCGAACAAGATGGGCACCGATCTGGGCATGATCCAGAACGCCTTCTCCGGGTTCGCCAAGGGCAACTTCACGATGCTCGACAACCTGAAGCTCGGCTACGGGGGCACGCAGGCCGAGATGGAACGGCTGCTGTCCGACGCTGAGAAGCTGCCGGGGGCACTCGGCCAGGACTTTGACATGTCGAACTACGGCGATGTCGTCCAGGCCATCCAGCTCATCCAGGAAGAGATGGGCATCGCTGGCACCACGGCGCTGGAAGCGAACCAGACCATCAGTGGTTCGGTGGGCATGCTCAAGGGCAGCTTCGACAACCTGCTCGTCGCAATGGGCAGCGCCAACAACGAGTCCCTCGCGTTCCTGGACGTTCAGGAGCAGGCGGCGAACGTCGTCAGCTCGCTGGAGACAGTGATCGGCAACATCACCCCGGTCATTGAGTCCATCGGTAGCAGCATGGGCACCCTCGGCCCCCAGCTTGGGTCGATGATGGGCACGGTGGTTGAGGCTATCGCGGCTGCGATCCCCGCCGTGCTGGATGCTGGTGTGGCCTTGGTTGAGGGCCTCATCACGGGCGTCTCGGCTGCGCTACCCGCGCTCGTCACTGCACTGGTGCCGGGTGTCATCGGCCTGGTGCAGAGCATCGCCACACTGGCCCCTCAGCTCCTCTGGGCGGGCCTCCAGGCAGTCGGCGCGCTGGTGCAGGGCATTGCGCAGGCGGCACCCACGCTCATCCCGGCTCTGACCGGTGCGATCGTCAACATGGTGTACTACATCATTGAGGCTGCGCCGATGCTGCTGGACGCCGGTATCCAGCTCATCAACGGGCTGTTCGAGGGCATCATGGCAGCGATCCCACAGATCATCGCTGCGCTGCCGACTCTCATCGAGAGCCTGGTCGCGTTCATCGTGTCCGGTGTACCCATGCTCCTGGACGCAGGTATCCAGCTCTTCATGGGCATCGTGCAGGCGCTTCCGCAGGTCATCACCCAGATCGTGGCTGTGCTGCCTGGCATGATCACCAGCATCATCACGGCGCTGGTGTCGCTCATCCCCATGATCGTGCAGGCCGGTGTCCAGCTGCTGACCAGCCTGGTCCAGAACCTGCCGGTTATCATCCAGACCATCGTAGCGGCTATCCCCCAGATCATCAGCTCCGTGCTGACCGCAGTGCTGGGGGCCATCCCCGCTATCATCCAGGGCGGTATCGAGCTCTTCATCGCCCTGATCGGGGCACTGCCCCAGATCATCGTCACCATCGTCGGAGCGATCCCTCAGATCATCACTGGCGTCATCCAGGCGCTGGTGGGGGCCATTCCCCAGATCATCAGAGCCGGTGTCCAGCTCCTCATCGCGCTGGTGTCCAACATGCCTGCCATCCTGGGCGGCATCATCGGGGCCATCCCGCAGATCATCGGGGGCATCGTAGGTGCCATCGTAGGTGCCGTGCCCCAGCTTGCGCAGGCAGGTCTCCAGCTCATCCAAGGGCTCTGGCGTGGCATCAGCGACGCTGCGGGCTGGCTGATGGGCAAGATCGGCGGGTTCGTTGACGACGTGGTGGGCGGCATCAAGGACTTCTTCGGTATCGCCAGCCCGTCCAAGCGGCTGGAATTTGAGGTAGGTGTGCAGCTCCCGGCCGGTCTCGGTGAGGGCGTCGAGCGCAACGAGGATGCGGCCATCAAGCCCATCCAGGACCTCAACTCCAAGATGATGGATGAGGCCCTCAAGCTGAACACCACGATGGCGTTCACGCACGACACCAACCTCAGCCAGACGATGGTCCCGATGCAGGTGACGCCCCAGCAGCAGGGGCCGCTCAGCGTCGAGGCCACACTTGACCCCTACCTCATCGGCAACGCAATCGGCGACGCGTTCGCTGCGAACGACAGTGGCGAGCAGGCGGCTGTCGCACTTTCCCGGGAGTCCATCACCGCGCTGGCCTCCGCAATCGTTGACGCAGTACGCGTCCAGTCTCGACAGGGGGTTGTAAGCCTTGGCTAGCAACAGCGTCAACACAGGACAGGCCGGTCTCCTTGAGATTCAGGCTGTCGAACCGGGTCCCACCGATGCGGCGAACAACACGTCGCTCGTCAGCTGGGCCGCGTACCTCCACGAGCGCATCAGCTGGGGGCAGGCGTGGTCCGGCGGGCAGGGTGCGCAGGTCAGCAGCAACTTCGGTCCCATCTGGAACGGCACGTTCGCGTTCGACTGGCGTCCGGCTGGGCTTCAGTCCACCCTGATCGCCAGCGGTCAGTTCTGGACTGGGGCACGTAACCCTGACGGCACCGGCTACATGGACTTCGGCGTCAACATGGACGCCACGGGCACGCAGGGAGCCGGCGGACCTACCTACGTCTCGGTCCGACTGAACCTGGTCACCCTCAAGGTGCTGCCCAACACACCAACCGGCCTGACTGCTGCCCGCATCAACGATACGCAGGTTCAGCTCAACTGGAACCAGACGCATGCGAGCAACGGCGCACCGACTTCCGTGCTGGTGCAGCACCGCGTGAACAACGGCGCATGGGAAGACCTCGTGGGCGGTTCTCCCACGACTTCCATGGTGGTTGGCACGCAGGCCAACCGGAAGACGGAGTACCGGGTACGCTCGGGCAACGCTGCCGGAGTCACGGCGTTCAGCGCGGCCAGCGCTCCGGTCTACACGACCCCGGCTGACCCCACGAACGCGGCTGCGGCCAAGGACTCCGGCGGCAACATCGACATCAGCTTCACGCCGAACGTCGCCTACGCTGAGCACAATCACGAGGTCTGGCACGGCGTCGTCGCCGGCGGAGTGACTACCTGGGACGGCGCACCACTGGCCACCCTGGCGAGTGGTGTGGCCGTGTACGAGCACGTCGCTCCGAACCCCGGCCAGGTGCACATCTACCGCGTCCGCGCCAAGGCGGGCACCCTGTACAGCGGGTACAGCACGACGGCGGCTGTGCAGCTTCTCGCGGCTCCGAGCAAGCCCACCATCCCCGCCCTGCCCGCCTACGCGGACCGAGCTGCGGCCTTCCGGTTCCCCTGGCAGCACAACCCGGTTGACTCCAGCCCTCAGACCAAGTATCAGTGGAGGTGGAGCACCAACGGTGGAGCGGCCTGGACGACTGGTGCCAAGACCGCCAGCACGAATCAGTTCCACGACTTCGCGGCCAACTTCTTCGCGCTGAACGCCACGGTCACTTTCCAGGTGCGCACCAAGGGCTCGTATGACTCGGGCGCTGACGGTGACGCTTCCTACTCGCCGTGGTCTGACTCGGTGGCAGTCACCTTCAAGTCGCTGCCGACCACGGCAGTCACGGCACCGGCCAACGGCAGCAACCTGAACAACAGTACCGTCAGCGTGACGCTGAGCTTCGCGCAGGCGCAGGGCGCTACGTTCGCCACTGCCCAGCTCGAGCTTCTGCAGGGTGCCACGCTCCTTGAAACGCTGAACACGAACCAGCTCGTCGGCACGACGATGGCCACGGTGCTCCAGAACGGCGTCAGCTACAAGGTGCGCGGTCGGGTTCGGGACTCCAACGGACTGTGGTCGGCTTGGGCCGAGAGCACGTTCACGGTCGTCTACCTTGCGCCGGTCCCGGCTGGTGTGGCTGTGTCGTACCTGGAAGCTACCGGCTTCGCTCAGATCGACCTCACCATCCCGGCACCTGGGGGCGGGCAGGCAGCAGCCACTACGGTCACCATCGAGCGCACCATTGACGGCGTCACAGAGACGGTCATCAAGGACTACCCGGTGTCGGCCACACTGTCTATCCTGGACACGGTGCCGACCATCCACGGGACGAACACTTACACGGTGACGACCAAGTCGGCCCTTGGGGCACAGACCACCACGTCAGCTCAGCTGGTGACGGAGGAGTGCCGCCGCTCGTTCCTGAGCAAGGGTGCAGGCTTTGACAACGTCGTGGTCTTCGGAGCCAACTCCAGCATCAACGAGTCCTTGAACGTGGCAAGTGACACCGTATCGGCTGCGGGGCGCATCAAGCCCATCGGCCTCTACGGGGTGGAGACCACGGTACAGCTCAAGGTCACCAGCTTCGTCTTCGACGGCTTCGGTACTCCCATGCTGACCCTTCGGGCGTTCCTGCTGGTGCCCGGGAAGGCGTGCTACCGCGACAGCACCGGGCGACGCGTGTTCGGCAGCGTCAAGGGCGCTGTCAAGTACAAGCGCGTTGACCGTGGCACCCTGGACTTCACACTCACGGAGACGAGCTGATGCCCGCTATCATCCCTATCAAGGTCCTGTCCACTCAGGACGTGCTGTACGGCGACCGCGTGACGTCGTACCGCTGGGAGGTCCTGGAGCACAGCAACGGCATCGATCAGCTCGTGGGCACCCTGGATGGCGTCATTGACGGTAGCCTACGCTGGACTCAGAACGCGGCTGTCAAGGGCGCTGGCAAGGCTGCGGTCGCTGACCTGGACAGTAGCCAGGTTGAGCCAGGCAAGATCGACATCAGTGACCTCCCGCTTGAGTCCGTGCGCCTGCGACCCGTGGCCGTTACCCAAGGCCTCCCTGAGACGCCGATGGGAGTCTTCCTGGTGTCAGCTGCGAAGGAAGAGTGGCGAGACACTGGCCGGGTGTGGGCGCTGGAGCTCCTGGACAAGTGCACGGTCCCCGATCAGGATGCTGTCGACCAGTCCTACGCGGTGGCTGCGGGCACGCTCATCCTTCCGGAAGTGCGCTCCATCCTGGCCAGCGCAGGCGAGTATATCGCCATCAACGAGTCTGTCACCCTCACCACGTCTACCGGCATGGTCTGGGAGGCGGGCACGACCAAGCTCAAGATCATCAACGACCTGCTAGATGTGGCCGGATACAACTCCCTCTGGATGGATGGCTACGGCAACTTCCGGGTGACGCCCCGTGTGCTGCCCGCTGACCGCCCGATCAACTACGAGGTCCTCGGGTTCGCTCGTGAGCTGGTGGATGGGGAGAAGTCCATCTACCGCCCTGACTGGACCCGCAACCGTGACAGCTTCGAGGTCCCGAACCGCGTCATCGCTGTGCAGGCTGCGGGCGGCGAGGATGAGGCGGCGCTGGTGGGCAGCTGGAGCAACACAGACCCGACCAGCCCGTACAGCTACCCCAGCCGAGGCCGGTGGATCACACACACGCTGGACAGTGTGGAGACACCTGAGGGCACCGAGCCTGAGATCATCGCTTTCTTGCAGGCACGGGCGCGGGCCACACTGGTCCAGATGAGCGCTGTGCAAGCGCAGGTCAAGATTGAGCACCTGCCCATCCCGATGCGTGTCAGCGATGTGCTGCGGTTCGCCAACACGGAGGCCGGGGTTGACGCCCGCCACGTAGTGACCAGCATGGATCTCGACCTGACCCCGCTAGGGCTCATGAAGTCTACTCTCCAGGAGGTGATCTCGCTGTGACTATCAACGACCTCCGGGACATCACGTCGTTCAAGTGGGGCACCATCGCGGGCACCAACCCGCTCAGCGTGACGCTGGACGGCGACAGCTTGCCGCTCGCGCTGATCCCCGACACCTTGGTGGACCCGCTGACCCTGTCGGTCGGTGACCGGGTCCGGGTGGAGCTGTCGCTGCGGAAGGTCGTGGTGCATGGTGTGGCCAACGGAAGCGACGGCTTCGGCTCCGGCGACATCATCACCACGGCACGCTCTACGGCTCGAGCCGGCTGGCTGCTGTGCAACGGCGCATCGCTGCTGCGCACCCAGTACCCACGCCTCTTCGCTGCTATCGGCACGGTGTACGGGGCGGCTGATAGCACGCACTTCTCTCTCCCTGACCTCAGAGGCCGCTCGCCGCTCGGTGTGGGCACGGCTACCGGCGCGGCAGGGGCTACCGCACACACCCTAGGACAGACCGGTGGTGAGGAGACTCACACGCTCTCCGTCAGCGAGATGCCTGCGCACTGGCACCATGTGGCCACCAGCAGCAGCTCCGCGTTCGGAACCGCAGGCGCGGGCGGCTACGTGTACCCCTACGGGTCCACCCCGGCAGCAGCCAACTCCGGAGCGTCGTCCAGCCAGGGTGGCAGCGCGGCACACAACAATCTTCAGCCTTACGTGGGGCTGAACTTCATGATCAAGATCTAAGGAGGATCAACATGGCAGACACGACAGCTCAGCACATCGTCGCACGCAACGACGAGGACCTCAAAGAGCGCTTGGTGGCAGTGGCCGAGCAGGCACAGATCCCCAACGCTTCTCAGTTCGTGGACATGAACATGGGGCGGCTGGTGTCGACGCCGATCGACGGCAGCAGCACCATCACGACCGTCCACGCCTACGCGTCCCAGGTGCGCGCCGAAGCTGTCGCCCAGCTTCCCCCGCCTGCGGGCAAGAACCCGGCTGCGGTGACCGACACCCAGCTTTCGGCAGCTATCCAGGCTGTCTGGAAACCGTCCAACTAAGGAGGACACAACATGGTATATCCCACCATCAATCTCCCGCCCATCCAGGAGGTGATCCCGGAGGCATCGCCCGAGTACCCCACGGACGACCAGGACAAGCGCTGGAACGCACACTGCACCGAGCTGGTGACAGCGTTCGCGAAGGAGCACGGCACCGTCCGCACGCACTACCCGTTCGACGCCCCTGACGGATCCACCGACGACACGGTCCAGCTTGACAGCGAGGGCCGCGTGCAGGTTCTGGACGGGGGTGTCGCATGACCAACGTGTGGCCCAACGGCTCCCTCAGCATCCCGACCGTGACGTCGGAGTGGGGTCCTCGTGATCCCATCTGGACGCCTGGCGGCTGGGCTTCGTCGGTGCACCAGGGCATTGACCTCGTCGGCTTCGATGAGATCATCTCCCCGGTCACTGGTGTCGTCACGTTCGCGGGCTACAACGGTGGAGCAGGCAACGAGGTCCGCATCCGTGAAGACGGTACGGGCGACGTCATTCGGCTCTTCCACAACCGGGCGCTCAACGTGTCCACCGGCCAGCGGGTGTCCCAGGGGCAGCTCGTGGCCTGGATGGGCACCACGGGAGCCAGCACCGGAAAGCACTGCCACGAGGAGACTCGCCCCGGTGGCGGTGCCTCCATCAACCCGCGTAGCTGGTATGCCGCGCGCAACTCATCCACCGCAGGGGGCGGCAGCTCGCCGTTCCCCGGCTCAGTACCCACTACAGGAGAAGACATGCTGCTCGTCAACAACGTTTCCGTCCCCGGTCAGTTCTACATCGCGACCTGGGACTCCATGACGCCGGAGGGTTTCCCGAACCGGCTCACCGTGCGCCCCACGCTGGGCGTCGAAGCGGGTATCCTGCTGGCCGCAGTGCCGCAGATCCCCCGCTGCCAGATGAAGGACGAGGTTCTCGTGGACTTCTGTGCGCAGGGCGGCTACGTCTGGGATGAAGCCACCCAGACCGGCTACTCGTACGGGGTCCCGATCTTCCACCCGTAAGCAAGGCCACACCAGATCGGAAGGCAAGGTAATGAACATGAACGGGAGCACTCGGGGATGGCCGCGTTGGGCGCGCGCTATCGCCCAGAGGACCGTCTGGAACGAGTACAATCAGCGCAAGATTCCACCCCGCTACCAGCTCCTCTATTCCGTAGTGCTCCCGTTCAAGTTCCTCGTCATCGGGCTGTACGGGATGCTCAGCATCAACGTGCCGATCAGCTCAATTGATCTCGTGTTCGGCACTATCTACGGGGACATCTGGTCAGTCGTTCTGATGCTTGCAGGTTTCGGGGCTGCGGTAGGCATCATGCTCTATGACTGGGCTATCAAGCTTGAGGTTCTATCCCTCGTGCTGATGCTCACGCTCATGGCGTTCTACGTCGTGTGCATCTTCTCTGCGGCTGTCTCTGGGGCTGAGGGCTTCCGCTTCCTATCCCTGCTGCTGGTCATCGTCTTCTTGCCGATGCCTACCTGGCGGCTGTCCGATGCGATCAAGGAACTGAGGCCCCCTCGTGCTATTGCTTGAAGCTGCCCCCGTGTCCAGCCTGCTCGGCGACAGTGAAGTTGTGAAGGCGCTGATCGGCGCTATGGCAACCGTGCTCGTCGCGGCTCTTGGGCTGTACGGAGTCATCCGTTCGGCACAGAAGCCCAGCCGCACCAAGCCCCCCACCAGCACCGGCCCGCAGACGCTACAGGCGTTCTCAGGCACCCAGAACGAGTTCATGGCGCTGGTCATCGCGGATAACAAGACCATGCGTGACGAGCTCCACGAGGTCAGGGGCAGTGTGGAAGACATCAAAGATCACCAGGAATCATTCGTAGCTGCGGTACGACGCTACCTGACCAAGCTGGCGACGGCGTGGGGGCACGAGTCCACGATGCCGTTCCCAGACGAGAACGACTTCCACCTGCTGGAAGACACCCTCCCCATCCGGGGCAATCGAAGGAGAACAGAATGAACATCGCATTTTCGCTGGACCCAGCGCTGATCATCGGGCTGCTCGTCAGCACGGTGCTCCCGCTGCTGGTGGGCCTGGTAACGACCAGGGTCACGTCGGGCGGCATCAAGGCCGTCCTCCTGGCGGGCCTCGCGCTCGTCACCTCGCTGCTCACCGAGCTTGGTGTGGCCGTGTCCAACGGCGAGACCTACGACCTCGGTCGCGGCCTCCTCATCGCCATCCCGACCTTCCTGATCGCTGTCGGCATGCACTTCGGCCTCTGGAAGCCCGTGGGCGCTGCCGCAGGCGCTCAGTCGGTGCTGGTCACGGCCAAGGGCGAACACCGCGCCTGAGAGCCGGCTCGAGGCACCCCTAGTCCTAGTGGCTGGGGGTGCCTTGCTGTGTGCGTCCTGCTCGAGCCAGCTCGATCTCCTATCGAGCAGCCTGGCACCCGTGCCCCTCCCCTACTACGCCAAACGGCCCCCTCGCCAGGCGAGAGAGCCGCTCAGAGCGTGCGGGCTACGGCAGCACGGGGAACCGCTGGTCAAGCGGAACGATGGCCACCCCCAAGTCCGTTGACAGCCGCCCGCGCTGGTGGTCAATGCGCATGATGCGGATGACCGTAGCCTCGTTCCCTTCCGGGTCGATGATGCGGTCCATGTGCTCCAGGTCTTCGGCCTTCTTGGTCGGGAGCTCGCGTGCTGCCATGATGTCCTCCATTGTTCCTTCTCCTTGTGTGGGGTCTTATTTGTAGCCGAGGGTCTTGGCGCAGGACTGGCAGAACCAGCCATACGTCTTCCAGCGCTTGGGCTGGCCCGCGACCGGGTACTGCACACGCACAGCCGCCTCGTGGAAGAAGCTACCGCAGTTCTGGCAGTTGGCGACTGCCGGGTAGTTGGAATTCGTGACTCGGGGCTGCTGCGTGGTGTTCATGAGTTCAGCTTAGCTCTTCCTCAAACATGCCGCAACCCCCAAGCTGAAGAAACTTGGGGGCTGCTGGCGTGGGGCTCATGCGGCGTCGGTGATGGTGACGATCCACTGGCCGCGCTTGGGGTTGGCGATGTCGACCTTGACCGGACCACCCTGGCTCTTGGCGTAGGCGGTGGCGTCCTTCTTGTTGGTGAATTCACGCCGTGCGTAGCCCTCGCTCGCCGGCTCGGCTGCGGCAGGTGTGGCCTTGGGGCCGTCCTGGGCTGCGTAGTAGGCGTTCAGCTTGGCCACATCAGCGGGGCGCGCGTTGCCTGCGAGGCCTTCCAGGAGGTTGTTGATGCCGCCCTCCTCAAGCATGGTCACCAGCAGCGCCAGGCCGTCGCGCATGCCCTCCTGATAGGCACGGGCTTCCTTGTGATCGTTGAGGTTGACCTTGGCGTTGGTGGGGTTCACCTTGATGCGCTCCCGGCATCCGTCGCAGAAGTCCTCGCCGTGCGTGTAGTACGCCAGCTTCTCGGTCTCGCTGTAGACGAGGGTCTTGTGGTCTTCACAGAACGTGACCCACTTGCCGTCTTCGGTTGCTGCGCCGATTTCCTCGGGACGAGCGACGGTGAGGGTTTCGCCAGTGGTGCGGATCTTGCGAGTGTACATGATGCTCCTTGAGTGTGAGAGGCTGTGGGGGCCTTGCTGATAAGATCAGGCTACTCGGGATTCAAGGAACGCGCAAGTCCTAATTGAAAAAAGATTTAGGCGTCGTCCATCTGCGGTCGTTTGATGATGCGCAGGTCCTGGTCGACGTAGTGCTGGCCGGTGGTCCGCTTGGTCTGCACACCCAGACGCAGGAAGTCCTCATCCTCAGCTGGTGCGGCCAAGCTCATGACGAAATCACACCAGGCGTGCAGTGCTGTCGCACCCAGGATGCTCTCCTGAATGCTTTCACCTTTCTCGAAGACCCGCTTGCGAGTATGGTGGATGAACAGCACTGCACACCCGGTAGCCTTGGCGATCTCCTTGACCGGCTTGAGCATCGCGTTCATCTCCTTCTGATCGGAGACGTTGCCCTTGCCAATGGCCATGGAGAGAGTGTCAATGATGACGAGCTTGAGCTCGTGCTTGACGATGGTTTCATAGAGCCGCTGCTGGTCCTCAGGAGCGCTGAGGTCTACCTGCGCGAAGTTCGTGAACAGGTTCAGGGGCTGCGGGGGCTCCCAGACCAGCCCGCCCTCCTCGGTCCTGATGTGGCCGTCCCAGTGGTACTTCTCGCGGCCGTTGGCCATGCCACTAGCCAGACGCTCAGCGAACAGGTACTCGCCGTCCTCGAGGCTGAAGAAGCCTACGCCACGGGGGCGGGGCACACTGATACCGAGCGGGCGCTTGCCGCTGGCCAGCCCCAGCGCCATCTCAATGGCGATGCGAGTCTTGCCCACCTTGGGCGGGGCAACGATGAGACCACACCCGGCTTCCGGGATGATACCAGGCAGCACCCACTTGAACGGCTTGCGCAGTACCGGCCCGAAGTCGCCGACGCTGGCCATGTCCCAGGCTTCAATGGGCGCGTCCTCGTCGAAGTCGTGCTCCAGCTGCTCCTGAGCCTGCTTCTGCTCGGGGTCCTTGGCCTTGGGCTTGGCGGGCTGCGCCTCGTACGACTTGGCGATGTCATCCTTGAGCCGGTCAGGGTCGTCGGTCCACTTGTTCCACTTGGTGGCCTTGATCAGCTTGAACGTGAGGTCCTGGGGCAAGCCCAGCTCAGCAGCCGTGCGCCCGAACTTCCAGAGGAGCTTGCTACGGTCGCCATAGGGGTCATCCGCTGCGAGCTCACTGGCTAGCCCTGCGGGGAAGCCCAGCTGACGGGCCACACGCTGAAGCAGCATGGAGCGCGTGAAGACGGTGCCCTGGCTGCGCAGGACCTTGCCGTGGAACGCCTTGCCCTTGTGATGCCAGGTGCCAGGCACCCGCAGGAGCTGGCTGACATCGACGCCGCTCTTGTCCGCGCCGAGCGCTTGGGTGAGCATGCCCATGAAGCCGTCACGGTGAAACTCGCTGACCGGCATGCCGTCCTTGAGAAGCCAGATGGCTTGAGTGTGGCCGGGGCTGGTCTCCCACATGAAGGACGGCTTGAGGGCCTCCAGCAACGTGCGGTCGTAGGACTCATCACAGTCTACCCAGACCGCGCGCTGCGCCGGGTAGTTGCTGGCCACTGAGCTCTTCTTGATACGACGTGTCTCACCGTGGCTAACGGCAGGCGTCCAGTACCAGTCGACAGCGTCGTCGAGCTGGGGCAGCTTGGGGGCCGCACTGGTAATGATCGGTCCCTCACGGAACCGCTCAGTGTCCTTGCCGATGTTGCTGATGCTGGGCATCCACACGTTGCCCTTGATGCCTGAGTGCTGCCACACCTTGCGGACTAGGTCGAGAGGGTTGCTATCCACTCCACTACTTCCTGAACCTTGGGGTCATGGCTGACAAACGTTGCGCCGCCTGCCTGACTGAACTTGTTGAGTGTGTACTTCTGCGCTGCGGTGGGCTTCTCCCTGGCGCTGCGCTTGGCTTCGATCGCGAAGAAGTGACCGTGGGCCGAGCCGATGATGTCGGGGGTGCCCTTCTGCTGAAAGGCACCCCCGTGAGTGCGGAGGCAGTACACGCCAGGGATGGAGTTGAGAAGCTTCATCATCCGGCGGACGATCTCCGCCTCATCCATCAGCGGCGCTTGACGGTGCGACGCGCAGGCGCGGCCTTGGCGGGAGCCGCCTTGGCTGCGGGCTTGCGTGCTGCGGGGCGACGGCGGGGAGCCGGCTCGGGCTCCTCGTCCTCTTCCTCTTCGTCGTCGAACTCCTCGTCGTCCAGGTCCTCGTCACCGAGCTCCTCGTCGTCGAGATCGTCCTCCTCGTCTTCGTCCTCGTCGCCGGCGAGCTCCTCCTCGATGACCAGCTCCACGAGCTCGTCCTTCTTGACGCCGTCGGTGTCGATGCCGAGGCCCTTGGCACGCTTGCGCAGGGCAGCGAGGGTCAGCGCTTCGATCTCCTCGCGGAGCTCCTCGTCGTCCTCACCCTCCTCGTCATCTTCTTCCTCGTCGACCTCGTCCTCGTCGGCGTCCTCTTCGCCTTCGTAGTCCTCGTCGTCTTCCGGCTCGTCCTCGTCGTCGGCGACACGGTCGTCGTCATCGATGATGGAGCGGTCGTACACGCCGTCGATCTCGCTGCGGCCTGCGTACTGCCCGGTCGCGTCGCTGACCTCGGCGGCGATGATCTTGCCGACCGGTGCGTCCGGGTCCAGACCCGTGCGCTTCTTGGGCACCGTGATGCCCGCTGCCGTGAACAGGTCACGGAGCTTGAAGAGCTGGTTCTGCTGGTGCTTGCAGTAGTACGGGAAGAGCCGCGTCTTGTACTTCGGGTTCGTCGGGCGCAGACCGTAGGTCCACATCGCCGTACCGTCGTTCGCGTCCTTCAGGTCCACCAGCTCGACCTTGAACTCGTGGAGGCCTTCCGGCATCTCCTTGGAGTTCCAGCCCGAGCGCTCTTCGACCTTCGAGAAGTCGAGGGTGATCTTCTTTCCCATGTTGGTATCTTCCTTCTTGTTATTCTCGGCTAGCGGGTCCAGCCGAGAAGCTGGGTCAAGCGGCCGATGCTCGGCTGCTTCAGGTAAGGGGGAGTGCCGTGGTAGGTGTCGCTGCGGGCACCGGCCACAATGCTAGCACTAGGTCCGAGCCAGAGGCGGCGCACCGGCTTGTCGTTCACGTTGGCGATGTACAGACGACCGATCGCGTCGCTCATCTGCAGAAGTGCGCTGGCTGCGCCCGCGGACAGGTCTACCGAGATCATCGCTGTCTGGTCCTCATCCTCGTCCTCAGGCGTCCACTCCTGCTTCCCGTCGGTGCCCAAGCCTTGACCGGGCAGCGTGAACCGCTCCTGCGCCAGCACGATGACCGTCTTGTTGCTGTCACGCAAGGTGCGGATGAGTGTGGCCAAGCCATTGTTCGCCACGCCGAAGTCCTGCTTCCGAATCTGGACACCTGGCCCCCCGGCGGACTCCTGCTGGAAGAGCGTGTGCAGGCTGGTAGCGGTGTCCACGACGAACCGCTGATGCTTCGCGAGGAACGTGCTGTTCACGGTCTTGTTGATGCTCCTGGAGTTGAGGTCTTCCAGGATGGTCATGCCCGTGGTGTCGATGCCCAGCAGGCCACGGTCAGCGCTGAACACTGCCGTCTTGCCCTTGGGCGCATCCTTGAGGGCGAGTGTGGTCTTGCCCACCTTGGGCCGACCGTAGATGGTGATGACGCTCATTCGGTGCCTTCCTTCTTCTGGTTCGGGTAGTAGTCCAGCGGGTCACGCGTCATGACGTACTGCGTGCGCTGTTCAATCTCGCTGGTCCCATGGATCAGGTCAGCAACGGTCAGGTCCTTGTAGTTGCACATATACCCTGAGCAGGCTGTCAGGTTGCGCTCCACCGTGTCGGCGTCATCCCACTTGTAGGTCAGCAGCCTGCGGGCACTGGCATAGAACGCCTTCCGCTGGCGCTCAGCCTGCTCAGGGCTGAAGGTCAGCCGGTCGCGCCGGAACTCCGTGCTGTAGTCCCGATGCTTGAGCTCTACCAGGAACTCCTCCACATAGGCGCGCTCCTCCGGGTCCTCGATGGACAGCAGGTCCTTGCCCCTAATGACGCTGAGCCGGTTGTTGTCGATGAGCCACTGGCGGTAGACCGGGTACGTGGTTCCACTGGGCTTGAGGACCTTGGACTGCTTCCCAGCTTGGGTCAGAGTCGGGGTCTTGATGGCACTGGTGCGGCAGTAATCGTAGATGAAGCCCTTGGGCTGCGGCAGGGGCTTGCCCTTGTATCGCAGAGCCGCGTAGCTCTTGTCCGTCTGAACGGCCCAGAGATAGCTGTAGTGCTGGAAGGCGAGCTCCCGGTAGCGCCAGTCCGGGAAGGTGGCGTGGGTCTTGTGATCGCCCAGCCACACATCACCGTTCTCATCTACCCAGATGATGTCGATGCGGCCCCGGTACAGCACCTTCCCACGGAACATGGTGCGCTCAACCGTGAGCTCCACCGCAAGGGGCGTCAGGACCTCGTGGAGCTTGGATTCGTAGACCCAGTCGTAGCTCAAGACGATGTCATAGCACTCCTTGGCCAGCGGTGCCGCTTCCTCCTCGAACATCTCCTTCTCGGCTTCGGCGGTGAGCTCCTGGTGCTTCGCCTTCCAGTCCTCGCCCCGCCCGCGTGCCTCCAGCAGTGCGTGAACCCAGGTGCCGCGCGTCAGGGGCTTCTTAGCGATCTTGGGCCGCAGGCCGAGGACGATGCCGTAGTAGGTTTCACGAGGGCAGTTGACGAACCCCGACACCATGCTCTGAGTGATGATGAGCTTGCCGTCGTCCGTGGTGGGCCATGTACCGCGCGGACCGTTCCAACGCTTCGAGCCGGCTCGCTTGCCGGTGGCTGGCAGCGCCTTAGCGGGCATCAGTCAGAACTCCGCGAGGGGTTCGCCGCCCCAGCAGCGACTGATGGTGACATCAGCCTTGAGGAAGAACTTGCGGTCGAGTGTGTCATCAGCTTGCTCCAGTGTCTCTTTGACGATTCGGCCGACCTTGCGTGCTGTCTGGTAAGGGGCTGTCAGACAGACCGAGTCATGAACCGTAGTGATTAGCTTAGCACCCAAGCGGGGCAAGCGGTAGTCCCGTGCCAGCCGCCCGAGGCTGATCAACATGAAGTCACTTCCCAGTGACTGCGTGGGACTGTTGATCGCCTGGCGGAAGGCGTTCTCCTGAATCCAGAAGTCCTCGTGATAGACGCGGGGCAGGTGCCTGAAGCGCCCGAATTCGTTGTGGACGCCGCCGTACTCGATGGCCTCCCTGCGCTGCTTCCGGTAGTACGCGGGCAGGTCGCTGAAGTTGGTGAAGTACTCGTCACGGAAGACCTCGGCATCCTTGCGCGTGGTGGTCACCCCGTAGTTCTCGAACAGGTAGTCGGCGAAGTGCTTCGCTTGCATGCCGTACACGAACCCGAAGTTCGCGCCCTTGGCTAGCGAACGGTGCTCCTTGGTGATCTCCTGACCACGCACCAGCCGCTTCGCCATGTACATGTGAATGTCCTCGTCAGCTGCGAAGAGGTCAATCATGGTGCGCTCCTGCGCAAGCTGCGCAATGATCCGGAGCTCCAGCTGGCTGAAGTCAACCTCAATCCAGGCCAGCCCGCGCTCCCCGAAGAGGTTACGTGTGGCCTTGTCCCTGGGGATCTGCTGCGAGTTGAGCCCTGGCTTGTTCCAGGGGTCGGTCTCGTCCTTATTGTTCTTGACCTTGCCGGGACTCTGGCTAGACAGCCTGCCGGTGACAGTGCCCGTGAGCTTGAAGCTGGTGGGAATGCGCCCGTTGCGCGTGCGGTTGACGATCGGGTTCAAGAAGCCTGTCAGTTGCTTGTAGAGGCCGCTGCGCTTGATCAACATCGCTGCTGCGGGGTGGTCAATCTTCTGGAGGACCTCTTCAGCTAGGCTGGGGGCACCCTCAGGGAAGGTCTTGGTGGGCTTGCCGCGCTTGGGGCACATGGCCCCCTGATACTCGTAGAGCCACCACTTGGTCCAGTTGGTCGCGCCCCACTTGGGCGTCGTCTTCTGGAGCCAGTCAGGCCACTCCTCCTTCGGCGGGATAGACGCGTCGAGCTCCTGCTCGATGGCCGCAATCTCCGCCTCCACTACCTGCTGCCGCTTGTGCACCACGCTCAGCCTCACGGGCAGCTCGTTGCGCTCCATCTCCTGAAGAGGCTTGATGGCCGGGATCATCACGTGGCGCATCACATGCACCGGGTTCTCCCCCGGCTTGAGGTTGCGCTTGATGTGACGCTGCTGCCACTTCATCAGCTCCCTGGTGTAGTGGACATCCTTCCCGTTGTAGATGCTGACACGCTTGCGGCTGCGGGCAAGCTGCTTCTTGTCCTTGATGTCCTCGAACCGACCGAACTCATCTGCGTACCCGGCCACATTGTCATCAGCCCAGTCCTCATAGCCCAGCAGCCGGACGACCGTGTCCTTGAGGCCGCTGGGGTGGTTCTCGTCCAGCAAGTGCGCGATCATCTGCGTGTCCCAGTACACCTTCACACGGCACCCGTAGCTCTCGAGCCACCGAACCTCGAAGGGTGCGTTGTGCGGCACCATCTTGGGGATGCGGATGCGAGAGAGCTCCTCGAGGCTGCGGGGCCACCACACCATGACGTCATCCCGGTCCAGCGGTGCGAAGCCTACACACAGGATCCGCCCCATGCCCACGAACAGAGACGTCGTCTCAATGTCCGTGATGACTGGAGCGGTTGTGCTGGCCAGGTACTTCCTGACCTCCGAGAGACTCTCGGTGATGATGAGATCCATGTGGACTCCTTGTGCCGTGGGGGCTTGTGTGTTCAGTTTAGTGCAGTGGACCGACCAGGACTCGAACCTGGAACTCCCGCGCAATGGTGTTCAGCCAATTGAACTACCGGCCCAAGGGAGGACCCCCACCAGCTCCTCGGGGGAAGAGAGCTGATGGGGGTCAGTGGCTCAGCGCTGGGGGCGCTTGCGAGCCGTGGTGGCCTTGGCGGCGGGCTTGGCCGCTGCGCGCTTGGCCGGTGCCTTGGCGGCGGGGGTCGCCTTGGCCTTGGGGGCGGGCTTCTCGGCGGCGACGGAGGCCTCCAGACCGAAGCCAGCGGGGAGGTCGCCGGCACGGGCCACGACCTCGGAGATGAGCTCGTCGAGCGTGCCCTCCTCCTCGGCGATCTGCATCGCGACGAAACCGAACGCGCGCTGCACCTTGTAGCGCTGGCTGGACTCGGTGACGCCGAGCTGGGCCGCTGCGTCGTCGATCGCGCCGTTGGCGATGGACTTGAAGCTGGGGGTGGAGGCCTCGGTGACCTCTTCCTCGACCTCGGCGACGGGGGCGGACTTCGTGCTGGACTTGCGTGCGGTGGCCATGATGTCTCCTTGACGTGGGGCCGGATGGTGGTTGAGGCTGTGTGCCTTGTGAGATCAGTATGGCACGTCCGCCTGACGCACCGCAACTCTCTAGCGAAACTTTTTTCTGTTGATTTTACGGACCACCGAAGTCAGGTGCGCGTGGTCCTCTTGAAGCGTGATCCAGACGTCCTCATCTACCGTGCCCCGGCCACACAAGAACCAGACGGTGGGCTGCTTCGGCGACAGCTTGATGCGATCTGAGGCTTGCTTGAACGTGACGTAGTTGAAGTCACTAGTGTACCAGATCAGGTCGTTGGCCACCGAGATGTCGACAGCCATCGCCACGGTCCGGGGCTGCACCAGCAGCACGCGCAGGTCACGATCGCGCTGGAACGCCTCGATGACGTTGTTCTTGTTCTTAGTAGCGCCCGTGATGATGGTGTGGCCTATCCGCTTCAACCGCAGGTAGCGGCGCACCAACTTCACTTCGTGCAGATGTGTGCAGGCGATGATGACCTTGCCATCGCACTTGCGTAGCACTGCGCCCAGCGCTGCCAGCCGTGCCCGTGCTGCCTGCGGCACCGTGAACGTCTCGCCGTCGTCATCCTTGACCCACCCTGCCACCAGTGTCCGCATCCGTAGCAGGCGCACCAGTGGGTTCAGCCCGATGACTGCGCGGTCGGTAGGGTCCATCTCCGGATCAGGAATCCAGCGGTTGCCGTGGTAGTAGATGACACCCTTCTTGAGCATCATCTTGCTCGCTGACATCACATCAGCGGGCACCCGGTAACGCACCTTCCGGATCGGCACGGGGGCACCTGGCCCGACCATCGTCACCACGTCATTCTGGATATAGGCGTTCAGTTCGGCTTGGCGGATGGGTCGGACGAGCTCAGGGTAGCCCTTGACGTTAGTCCACTCACCGAAGTACTCACGGAAGTCCTTGGCCGTGGGCCACTTCTCCCGGATGGCTGGGTTGACGAATGTCCATTGCCCGTAGATGGCGTCGATCTGGTTCGGGTTGGTGACTGGGGTGCCCGTGATGAGCAGCCGGTAGCCCAGCCAGTCGGAAGCCAGCGGGCGAATGTTCCGGCCGGTGACACTGTTGGGCGTCTTGATCTGGTGGCTCTCATCCAGCAACATCATGCCCTGTCGGCCGGTCAGTGTGGCCAGCTCCTTCAGGAACGGCCGGAGTCGCTGCCAAGGCTGCTTCCCGAATTGCTCGTAGTTGACGAACAGGATGTGCGTCATGCGGAAGACACCCTTGCCAGTCAGGTCCGGGTACTCATTGCCTGCGGTCAGGGGGTGGAAGCGATACGGCATCTTCAGCCACTTGGCAGCTTCCGTCTTCCAGACGCCCTCAGCGATCTTGGGGCCAACCACCACGGCGACGCGGGGTGCCTTGTGTTCAATCAGCTTCAGGCTGACTGCGGTCTTCCCTGAACGCGGCTCAGCCCAGAGGGCTGCGAAGGTTCGGCCGGGTTCAGTCAGCCGTTCCAACGCAACCCTCTGGGAGTCGCGGAGCTCGAGGGTCACTGCACCCGTGCGCGGCGACGGGACAGCAGCAGCGAGCCGGCTCCGAGAGCGGCCAGCAGGCCACCGCCCAGGGCCACGGGCCACACGGGGCCAGCGCCGGTCTCAGCGAGCGCCTCAGAGCTGCTCTGAGGGGCGGCAGCTACGCGGGCCACCGGCTGCACCGGCTGGGGCTGCGCGACCGGCTGCTCCGGCGTCACAGGCTCCTCCGGGGTGACCGGGGTAGTGGGCTCTTCCGGCTCCTCCGGCGGGGCCACATAGCACGCGCCCTCGGGGTCGGTTGACTGCGTGCCGGTCTTGCCCTCGACGACCAGCGTCTGCGTCGTCTGGCCTGTCACCTTGGTGCCGTAGGGGAACGCGGGATCGAAGCCTGCGCCCACCTTCTGGAGCGTTGCCGTGTAGGTGCCGGGGCCGCTGAACGCGGGGCTGATGTACACGCGGAAGCCCTGGCCGGGGAACTCGTAGCCGTTCGGGTTCTGGGCTGCGGGGTTGCCGAGGAACGGCAGGGTGCCGTCAGCGTCACACGTCGGCGGGGTGACCGTCAGCGTGGGCAGCTCCACCGTGACCGGCGGGCAGGCCGTGGTCTTGGCCTTGATGGTCTTGTCGTACTGCGTGCCGATGGCGTCGATGATGACCGAGTAGGTGTGGCCGGTCGTGCCATCCATCGTGTAGGTTCCGGAGTAGCTGGTGCCGAAGTGGATCGGGCCAGCGACCGTGACGCCGTCCAGCACGAGGGTGATCGTGTTGTCCTGCTCGGCGACTGCGGGCTTGACCTCGTACGTTTCCGTGACGGCGGGCACTGCGGGCACTGCTGGGACCTCAGCTGTGATGAGCTCGCCAGGCTTGGAGTTGCCCGTGGACGACCAGCCCTTGGAGTTCTCGTTGCTGTCGGCGTTCCAGCCCTCGACTTCCCAGCGCGGGGAGTTCGGGTGGTTCTCGTTCTTGTGGACGTACTCGTACAGCGTCGGTCCGTACACGGCGGGCTGTCCCGGAACCTCCGGAACCGCAGGGGTGACGACACGAGTACCGATCTCAGCAGGGGTGCCGGGGACGTACTCGTAGTTCGTGAGGTTGGCGCTGACGGACGTACACGTTGACGTCACCTCGGGCGTGTGGGCGCTGGCCGGAAGTGCCGTGGCAAGTGCCAGGCCTCCCCCGACCAGAAGCGCCGTGGTGGCGCTTGCGATGAGCTTGCGGATGTTCATGATTGGTTGTCCTCCTTGGACATCTGTGGGGGTTGAACTAGTTCACTATGGCAGGTAGCGGGCTGCGGCGCAAGCCTAGACTTTTCCGACTGCGTGCCAGATGAGCACAGTGCGGAAGTCCACTTGATACAGCTTGGCAAGTGCCGCCATGTAATTCCGGTTGATCTGGATGAGCTGCTGCTCCAGCGAGTGCCGCAGGTCGGGATAGAGATCCATCGCCAGCACCTTGTCCGGGTCCATCAGTTCTCCTTGAGCTTGTAGACCAGGCGCACCAGCAGGTCGGCCCGGTTCATGGTGAAGTTGTACTCGGGCTCTTGTGACTGAAGCTCGACCTCCCAGTGAAGTCCTCGCGGGGCTGCGGGGAGCAGCCTGCGCATCCGCTGGTCTTCCGCTTGCACCTTGCCGACCAGTGTGGCCACGAGCTCCCCATAAGAGTGCTCATAGTCTTCCATCAGCTCCATAGTCGGCGTGGTCAGCCGGCTCGGGATGCTGGTCAGCTTGGGCAACGGCAGCAGGTCATTCAACGGGGGAATGATGCTGCTCAGCATGAATCCGCTGGGAGGCCGAATCTCCATGAGTCAGCCCTGCCAGCCCTGCTCGCGAAGCACCCTCGTCAGGTTCGGCTTGTAGTAGTTCGGACCCTTCTTGACCCGGCCCGGGAAGATGCCGTCGGGGTCGTTCTCGCCGGCGATGATGGGCTTGCCGTCTTCACCGAGCTTGGACATGTTGCTGCCCTGGACCTCGTCGTATCCTGGCTCCGCTTGCATGCCTGCCCGGTTCATGCCGCCGTAGGTCACGTAGAGGATGTCGATGAACGCGTCGTAGATCTCCAACACGTTGGGCTCAGCCACACGTTCAATCGTGTCGAA
>QIRE01000046.1_pt1 | contig 39493 bp, 43 predicted proteins | sample 2940141 | NCBI WGS metagenome assembly QIRE01 (sample SAMN09273532, study PRJNA473421) | Gut metagenome, whole genome shotgun sequencing project. | isolation source: gut tissue | host: Folsomia candida VU population | place: Netherlands: Amsterdam | collected 2016-03-06
CCCTTTGCGCCAGAGGAACAAAACAAGCAGTCCCACATCTGACACGCCTACAAAGAATCCGGCCCGAGGGCCTCCACTACTGCTCTACCAACAACACTACTTCAGGGGTCTGACATCGATGATGGAGATCCACCACGCCGATTGCGAACACATGGTGCCGTTCCTCGAACCAGAGCTGGTGGCCGAACTGATTCGAGCGAGGCTGTAACGATGGCATCGGTCACCGACGACGACTTCGAGCACGTTCGCGCCCTGGTCGCGGCGATCCCGCACGCCAAAGTCAGCACCTACGGCGATCTGGCCGCCACGTCGGACGGTAAGTTAGGCCCATGAACTCCGACCGCGCTGGACTCGACAAGCAGCCCTCCGATGTCGCGGCTATGTTCGACGGCGTCGCCAAGCGCTACGACATCACCAACACCGTGCTGTCGTTTGGACAGGATCGCGCGTGGCGCAAGCTCACTCGAGAAGCGCTCGCCCTGTCCCGCGGCGACGTCGTGTTGGATTTGGCTGCCGGAACCGCCGTGTCCACCGTCGAGTTGTCTAAATCGGGGGCGTCGGTCATCGCCGCCGACTTTTCGCTTGGCATGTTGAAGGCGGGAGCGAAACGCGACGTCCCGAAAGTTGCCGCTGACGCCCTGGCGCTGCCGTTTGCCGATGCCTCGTTCGACGCCGCGACGATTTCCTTCGGATTGCGCAACGTCAATGACGTCGCGACAGCCCTCAGTGAACTCAAACGCGTCCTGAAGCCCGGCGGCCGTCTGGTGATCTGTGAGTTCTCCACGCCGACGTTCAGCCCATTCCGGGTGGTCTACCTTGAGTACCTGATGAAGGCGCTGCCGTCGGTGGCACGTCGCGTGTCGAGCAATCCCGCCGCGTACGTGTACCTCGCCGAGTCGATCCGCGAGTGGCCCGACCAGCCCGCGCTGGCCAAGCTCATCGCCGACGCCGGTTTTCGTGGCGTGAACTGGCACAACCTGTCGGGCGGTATCGCAGCGCTGCATAGCGCGCGGGCCTAATCGGACAGGTGGGGTTCTCCTACCCCGCCAGCCTCGAGGACTGTTCGCCCCCGGCCGCGACGTCGCGGTAATGTCCGAGCAGTTCGTCACCGATCACCGGCCACGTCCGGGTCCGCACCGTTGCCAGCGCGACCCGACCGAATTCGGCGCGCACCCCATCGTTGCGCAGCGATTCGATTGCGGCCGGCAATAGTTCGGAAAACTCGCTCGGCGGCAGTAGATACCCCGTCCGGCAGTGCGCGACGAGATCGCGCGGCCCGCCCGCGTCGGGGCCGATCACCGGCAACCCGCTCGCCATCGCTTCCTGAATCGCCTGGCAGAACGTCTCGTGTTCCCCGGCGTGCACAAACACGTCGAGGCTCGCGTACGCGCGCGCCAATGCGTCGCCGCGCAGTTCGCCGGTGAAGATCGCGGTCGGCAGCAGCTTCGAGAGCCTGGTGCGCTCCGGCCCGTCCCCGACGATCACCAGCTGCACGCGCGGGTCGTCGGCCAGCGAGGCGAGCCGCTCGACGTGCTTCTCCGGGGCGAGTCGCCCAACAAATCCGACGACCAGCTTCGGCTCCCCGTCGCCGCGCCACGCGTCGACCAATGCCGGGTCGACGTGCGATGGGCTGAAGCGATCGATATCGACACCGCGCGCCCAGCGTCGAACCCGGGGAACTCCGTGCTCGGCCAGAGCCGCGATGCTCTCCCTCGACGGCGCGAGCGTCAGGTCACATAACGAGTGCAGTTTGCGGGTGTAGGCCCAGGCGGCCCGGGTTGCGATGGGGATCCCGTAGCTCGACGCGAATCCGGCGACGTCGGTCTGGAACACCCCAATGGTCGGCACCTGCAACCGCCGCGCCGCATACGCGCCGGCCATGCCGAGCACGAACGGCGACGCGAGATGCACAACATCGGGTTGGAAATCCCGCAACGTGCGATACAGGACTGGCGTCGGGACGGGACAGGGCAACGACGCAACGCCGGGAAACATCATCGACGGCACCACATGCACCGGGGCCGACGAAACGACACGTGGGGCGCGCGGCTGCCCACGCGGGGCATCGGGAGCGATGATCACGGCCTCGTGGCCGGTGCGTTCAAGGTGTTCGGCAACTCGGAGCACCGAGTTGACCACTCCGTTGACCTGCGGGAGGAAGCTCTCCGACACGATAGCTACGCGCATGCCCCCACGATGCTCCCGACGGTTTGCGGGTCATCAACGGCCGTGAGCACCGGTGAGGGAACTTTGGGTGAATTGCTCGTGCCGCTACGCCGAGACGCGTCGAGCGGTGAGTCGTCGGCTGACCTGCGCGACAGCGACCATCAGCCCCGCGACGACGATCCAGCCGAGCACCGCGACCGACAGTGCCGGGAGCAGAGCCAGCGTCCAATCGCGGCCGGTTGGGCGGGCGAGGTCGGGATTGGTGGTTTGGTAGTCGACGCTGATTCGATCGCCGACCGCCAGTTCGGTCGGGTAGAGCAGTCCGAGGCGCGGACTGTAGATCTGACCGTCGGGGGTTTGCATGTTCACGGCCGCGTGCAGTGCGTCGGCGGACACCACGTCGGCGATGACGGTTCCACGGTTGGCGTCGATGCGGGAATCGTTGAGATAGCAGCCTGCCACCATGACGATCGCCATCGCCGTCACAACAAATCCGATGCCGAGGAGCACTATCTGCGTATAGCGCTGGACGGTCGGATTCATGTGGCCGATTCTATCCGGACCCGGGCGGCGATCGACGCGTGCACGTCGCGGAGCCGACCACGGTCGGTACGCACTTCAATCACTTCGATACCGCCGTCGGGACGGGGACCGTTTAGCAGCGTCGGTAGGTCTTCGATTGTTGCGACCCGGTGCGGGACGTGGAACCCGGCGCAGAGTGCCGCGAGGTCGGTGCGATGCGGGGTGCCAAAGACACGTTCGTAGGCGCCGGCATATCGGCCAGAGTTAAAGCGGGGATCGCCTTGCTCGAGTAGTTCAAAGATGCCTCCGCCGTCATCGTTGGCCACGACGATCCGCAGCACATCCGGCCGCGGCTCACTCGGCCCGACAATCAATCCCGTTGCGTCGTGGATAAACGTCAGGTCGCCGAACAGTGCGACCGTCTGCCCTTCCGTTGGCTGACCCTCGGCTGCCGAAACCTGCTGCGCCAGTGCGATTCCCATCGCCGTCGAAGTATTGCCGTCAATTCCCGCCACGCCGCGGTTGGACAGCACCCGAACACCCTCGACGAGATGTCCGGCCAGCGCGACGTCGCGGATCGGATTACTGGCCCCAACTACGAGTTGATCACCGGACCGCAAGGCCGCACTCACCGCTCGTGCGACGTGTAGACCAGTAGTTTCACCAGGTTCGTCCAGAACCGAATCCACGGCTACGACCGCACGACTCTGAGCGTCGGCGCATTCCTTTAGCCATTCCTCTGTTGGTGTCCCGACCGCCTGGACCCGCGTTCCGGTGGCATAGACGTTGCCCGAGACATCCGGCCACCGCGGTCCGGTGGTAATCGCGTATACCCGAACGTCGGGGTCCGCGAGTAACCGCGCGACGCCACGATGAAGCGTCGGGCGCCCGCAGATGATTGCCTGCGTTGGCTTCAACAAGCCAAGTGCGAGTGGATGTAGCGGTGTATCGGGTTGCGGCGCTGTCGGTTCCGCGACCGTCGGGATACCGGCCAACTCGGGCGAGACACCCGCACCGTGCCCAGAGACAACGACAGTGTCTTGGGAAAGATCGATGTCGATCGGAACGTCGAGCCGTCCAACGGGCGCATACGTCCACGGTTGCCCATTACCACGTCCGACAAACGAGCCGAGGTCGTCGTCGGGCGCGGTATCGACGTCGGGGACGAGCGGTTCGCGCAGCGGAATGTCGAACTGGACAGGTCCGGCGTTGCCGGTGCGGGCGCCGCGCGCCGCCGCCAACACGCGACCGACCGCCGATCGCCACTGACTATTGGTGTCGAGGTCTTGTTCGGCCAGCCCCAGGCTGATGGTGGCGCGCACCTGGGTGCCGAAAATTCCGAACTGCTCGACGGTTTGATTCGCCCCGGAGCCCAATAGCTCGTAGGGTCGGTTCGCGCTGATCACGATCAGCGGGACGCGCGCATAGTTCGCTTCAAAAACCGCGGGACTCATGTTGGCCACGGCGGTGCCGCTCGTCATCACAATTGGGACCGGCGCTCGCGATGCGACTGCCAGCCCCAGCGCCAGATACCCGGCGGAACGCTCGTCGATCCGGACGTGCAGCCGAAGCCGACCCGCGGCGTCGGCAGCATGCAGCGCGAACGCCAGGGGCGCATTCCGTGATCCCGGGCAGAGCACCGCTTCGGTTACGCCACCGCGAATCAGTTCGTCGACGATGACGCGCGCCTGAAGCGTGGACGGATTCATGACTCCAGCGTATTCGGACTTGCAAAGTCACTACGCTGGCCCCATGGGCTTCTACGACGATCGGATCCTTCCCCACGTCATCGAGTTCACCTGCGGCAACCCCGCGATGGCCAAACCGCGCCGCCGCGCGTGCGCCGGACTCGCGGGGAACGTCGTAGAAATCGGTTTCGGCAGCGGCACCAACGTCGGGTGCTATCCCGACGAGGTCACCGCGATCACAGCCATCGAACCGTCCGACACCGCATGGGAGATGGCCGCTCCGCGAGTGGCATCGTCGGCGATTCCGATCACTCGTGGTGGCCTCGACGGCCAACGACTTCCGTTCCCCGACAACAGCTTCGACGCCGCGCTCTCCACCTACACGATGTGCACGATCCCCGACTTAGGGTCTGCGCTGGCCGAGTTGCGGCGCGTCGTCAAGCCGGGCGGCGTCCTACACATCCTCGAACACGGACAGGCACCCGACGCATCGGTCCGCCGGTGGCAGCACCGCCTAGACCCCATCCAGTACCGGATTGGCGGCGGGTGCAGCCTGTCGCGGGACATTCCGAAGGCAATCCTCGACGCCGGGTGGAAGCAAATTGACCTCGACCAGTACTACGCTGCCAAAACGCCGCGGGTATTTGGCGCGTCCTCACTAGGACGATTTCAGAAAACGGGGTAATCCGATCCGCCCACGGGTGGATGACCCCGCCCCGCTAACCGGCTAGGCTGCCTGCCATGAGTCGCGAATTTGATGTCATCGTTTTTGGCGCCACCGGATATGTCGGTGAGCTGACCGCCCGCTACCTCGCCGAACACGCCCCCGCGGAAACCAAGATTGCACTGGCCGGAAGGTCGGAGACCAAGCTCGCCGCGGTCCGTGCGCGACTACCCAAGGCAGCCGCGTCGTGGCCGCTCGTCGTGGCCAACTCGGACACCCCGTCGACACTCGACGCCATGGTGGCGCGCACCCAGGTGATCGCGACGACAGTTGGACCGTTCTTGCGTTACGGCGAGTCATTGGTGACCGCAGCGGCGTCGGCGGGCACCGACTATGTCGACCTCACCGGCGAGGTACCGTTCGTTCGCTATTCCATCGACAAAGTTCACGAAACCGCGGTGAGCACCGGCGCGCGCATCGTGCACGCCTGTGGATTCGACTCCGTCCCTTCGGATTTGGGTACCTACCTGCTACACCGTCAGGTAACCGCCGACGGCGCCGGGGAACTCACCAACACCACGATGGTGGTTAAGGCGATGCGCGGCGGACCGTCGGGCGGCACCATCGATTCGGTTCGCGTGATTGCCGACCAGGCGTCGGATCCGGTTGTCCGACGAGTGCTGTTGAATCCGCAGTCGCTGTCGACCGGCCCCAACGAGATGTCAAGCGCGTCGTTCCGCAGCGAACCGTCAGATTTGTCGCTGGTCCGCGGCAAGACGATCGACCCCTCGCTGTCCGGCACGCTCGCGCCGTTCTTCATGTCGTCGTTCAACACTCGTATCGTGCGACGCAGCAACGCGCTCTTTGAGAACGCGTACGGTGCGAACTTCCGCTACGGCGAGGCCATGGCCGTCGGTGGGGTCCCCGTTGTCTCGACGATCGCGGCAAGTGCCGTCGCCGCGGGTACCGGGTTGTTCCTCGGCGCGATGTCGCTGCCGATGACCCGCAGGCTGCTCGACAAGGTCCTGCCCGCACCGGGACAGGGCCCCAGCGAAGAGACCCGCGACAAGGGCTTCTTCGTCACGCAGACGTTCACCCGGACCACAACTGGCGCGCGCTACCGCTCGCAGATGCGGGCCAGTGGCGACCCGGGGTACAAGGCGACCGCGGTGATGCTCGGCGAGAGTGCACTCTCGCTAGCGCTCGACCGCTCGAAGCTGCCCGACCGATCAGGTGTCCTGACCCCCGCGGTGGCCATGGGCGACGTCCTGGTCGACCGGCTGCGCAATGCGGGCTTCGCACTAGAGGTCACCAAACTCAGCTGACACCGGCACGGCGCTTACGGCTGCCCGGGCTTGAGCTGGATGAACAGACCGTCTACCTCCGCGCACAGCCGGTCGCCGTCATGCAGCGTGCCACGCACAAAGACTTTGCGGCCTTCATACGAATCCACCCAGGTGCGCATCGTCAGCTCGGTGTCGAGCGGCGTCAACGATCGGTAGTCGACCTTCAAATACGCTGTGCGACAAATGCCTTCGATGTGCAGCGCCGAAGCCATGCCGCCGAGATCGTCGAACACCAATGCCACGTAGCCGCCGTGTGCGACACCATTTCCACCGAGATGGAACCGGCTGAACCGAACGGTTGCGACAACACCGTCGGCACTCTCCTGGACGACGCGGAACGGAGGGAGTGTGATGTTGCCGCGTGACGGTAGGTCGATGCGCGTTCCGGCTGGGGACGTCCACTCATCCACTTCGACGGCGGCGAGCTTCTTGTTCATCGTCGCGAGCTCAGCGGTTAGCTCGTCGGTCAGCGCATCGTCGGGGCAGGCGGCACGGACCCGATCCATGAACTCACGGACCTCGTTGACGAATTCGCCGTAGTTCGAACCGCCACGGTGGGTGGTTACGTCGAAGGTCGAGCGGAAACCGCCTTCGTGCGGTCCGTCGCCACCGACGGCCGCAGCCGTCGCGCCATCTGATTCAGCACTCATTGACCAAACGTATAAGAGCGGTTGGCTGGCCCGACGACCGGTGTCCGGCGAGGACTAGTGCAGCGCCTTGAACCAGGCGGGCGGGTTGGTTCCCGTTGGCATGCGGGCGCCCGGCGGATTCTTCACGACCTTGATGGTGCTCTTGAGTGTGGGAGCACCCGGAATCACCGGAACCATGCAATCCATCTTGGGTCGACCGCCACGCAGCGCACTATCGATCAGCGACTGCATCGACGGCAGCACGGTCAGCGTGGTGTGGATAACCGGGTCGTTCGGGCAGAGGTTCTGCGTCACGACGTTGGTGTAGTTGCCGGGACCGTCCATCAGGTTGATCCAGAATGGCGCGGCTTCCTCTTCCTGCATGGTGGTGATGTTCACGTAGCGAACACCGGGCAGTGCCTCCGACGGGGAGTTCAACGCGTTGATCTGCTTGCCGGCCATCGCCTGTTCGAGGCACGCGGGGGTCGGGTTGACCTTGCGTAGCTTCGGCGGCAGATACTGCAGGCGATCACTCGGCGGGCACTTGCCCTGTTCCAGCCAGGTCGACTGGTATGGCGATCCCTTGATCATGCCGGACAGCAAAACGGCTGTACGCGTGTGCTTTTGACCGCCGTAATATTTGAGCCAGTAGCGGATTACGATGCCCGTTTGCGACGCGCCCACAACATTGACCTGCTTGCCAGTTCGCTTCGCGATCGCGTCGACGAATCGACCGAGCTTTGCCGAGTTGCCGCGGATGGTGAAGAACGGATTGTTCGCCGGATCGGCCGCGTCGTTGGTGAGGAACACGTGGACGTCGTAGCCGCGCATGCGCATCGGAACGGCGAACGTCTGCGCCAACTGCTCGGTCTCGATGCCGCTACCGACGTAGACGAGCGGGAGGTTCTTGTTCGGCTTAACCTTGTTCTGCTCCACCGGGTTCGCGGCGGGAGCAGGCGCACCAACGGCTGCACCGGTCGAGATCGGCAAGGCGACGGCGATGGTGGCCACGGCCGCAAGCGCGACCCCCACCAAGCGACGAGTCATGTTCATGGTCACTATTTGATCACAGTGCAATTAGGTATGCCTAACCGACTGTCGGATTTGGGCTATCGGACTCGCGCCCGACGATCCGTCGCACCTCACTCGACGCCTAGGCTGTCGACCATGACCGAACAGCCGACGACCCAGCAGCCGACCGGAAGCCCGTTTGACCCGACGCAGTGGAAAACGATCGACGGTTTCACCGACCTGTCCGATATCACCTACCACCGTCACGTCGGCGAGGGTCGAGAGAACGGAATCGTTCGGATCGCCTTCGACCGCCCCGACGTCCGGAATGCTTTCCGACCGCATACCGTCGACGAGCTCTACCGCACTCTCGACCACGCGCGGCGCAGCCCCGACGTCGGGACAGTGCTACTGACCGGCAACGGACCGAGCAGCAAAGACGGCGGCTGGGCATTCTGTTCGGGCGGTGACCAGCGCATTCGCGGAAGGTCGGGGTATCAGTACGCGACCAGCCATGACTCCGACGTCGCGGCAGCCGATGCCGGCGGCATCGACGAAGCACGCGTGAAGGCGGAGGGCGGTCGCCTGCACATCTTGGAAGTGCAGCGCCTCATTCGCACCATGCCGAAAGTCGTGATCGCGGTGGTCAACGGGTGGGCAGCTGGCGGCGGTCATTCCCTGCACGTGGTCGCCGACCTCACGCTCGCGTCGGCCGAACATGCCCGGTTCAAGCAGACTGACGCCGACGTCGGGTCGTTCGACGCCGGGTATGGCAGCGCGTATCTCGCCAAGCAGGTCGGTCAGAAGTTCGCTCGGGAGATCTTCTTCCTCGGCGAGGCGTACGACGCCGAGACGATGCACAAGATGGGCGCGGTGAACCACGTTGTGACGCATGCGGAGTTGGAAAACACCGCGATCGAGTGGGCCCGCAAGATCAATGGCAAGTCACCGACTGCCCAGCGCATGCTGAAGTTCGCGTTCAACCTCACCGACGACGGCCTGATGGGTCAACAGGTGTTCGCCGGTGAGGCGACACGACTGGCTTACATGACCGACGAGGCCGTCGAGGGACGAGATGCGTTCCTAGAGAAGCGTTCCCCGGACTGGGATAACTTCCCGTACTACTACTGAGCGCCCGTACCAACCTCGGCGCGCTAGTCGAAGTACTCGCGCAAGGCGGCCATCGTGTCGACGCGTTCGGTATGAGTACCGGCGCTCGGGGCAGCCAGTACGACGCCCACACCGGCTTCCTTGAACGCGGCAACACGCTCCGCGACATAGGACTTCGGGCCGATCAGTGACATCGCGCGAACGAGGTCGTCGGGGACGGCGGCGGCAGCTTCGTCTTTCTTGCCGTCCAGGTAGAGATCTTGAATGAGCTTCGCCTCGTCGGCGTAGCCATAGCGGACTACCAACGCGTTGTAGAAGTTCTTCCCACGGGCACCCATGCCGCCGATATATAGCGCCGCATGATGACGGACCACGGCGAGCGCATTGTCGATCGCCTCCTGATCGTCGGTGACCAGCGCCGACGCCTGCACGACGATCTTCAGCTCGCCCAGCGACGGATCGCGTTTCGCCTTGCCCGCAGCCAGCGCATCACCAAATGCGGCACCGACGTATTCAGGGTGGAACAGGAACGGCTGGAACTCTTCAAAGAGTTCGGCGGCCAACTCGACGTTCTTCGGGCCGATCGCTGCGAGCAACATCGGAATGCGTTCGCGGACCGGATGATTGATGATCTTCAGGGGTTTGCCCAATCCGCTGCCGCCATGCTCGGCGTCGAGCGGCAGGGTGTAGTGCTTGCCCTGGTACTCGACCTTCTCGCGGCGCCACACCTTCCGGCAGATCTCCGCGTTCTCCCGTGCACGACCGAGCGGGAAGTCGTATTTGACGCCGTGGAAGCCTTCGATGACCTGCGGCCCCGACGCGCCAATGCCGAGCACCGCTCGCCCGCCACTGATGTAGTCGAGTCCTGCGGCCGTCATCGCGAGGTTGGTTGGAGTACGTGAGTACATGGGCAGAATCGCGGTCTGAAGTTCCATCTTCTCGGTCTTGGCCGCGATGTAGCCGAGTTGACTGACCGCGTCGAAGCTATACGCCTCGGGAACCGCGATTCGTCCGACGCCGACGCCCTCGAAATCGGCGAGATTCGCGATGGTTTCGCGGAAGTCTCCCGCGTAGTTGATCGGCATACCAAGTTTGATGGAGGTCATAGTCAGCGATTGTTCCACGGCGTTTGTCCGACGGGTCACACAGCGGGCGGTAGACAGCGATCGTCGGCTAGATGAACAATTCGTGAACTCAGGCGACTCTCAGGCAAAGGCGCAGGTCACGGCTAAAGTGAATGTCGTCATAAGTTAGGTGAATTGACGTCTGACACAGCATCATTAAGCACATGAGTGCAGAGATGCTGATCCTCGTGCTGCTGATAATCACGGCGCTTGGATTCGACTTCACCAATGGATTCCATGACACCGGCAACGCGATGGCAACGTCGATCGCCACCGGAGCCCTCAAGCCCAAAGTCGCGGTCGGCCTCTCGGCCATCCTGAACCTCGTCGGCGCCTTTCTCTCCGTTGAGGTCGCTGCGACCATCACCAAGGATGTGCTGAACATCCAATCGAAGGACGGTGGCCTCGCCGCCGGACTCGACGCCACCACGGCGCTGCTGATCATCTTCGCCGGCCTGGTGGGTGGCATCCTGTGGAACCTCTTCACCTGGCTCTTCGGCCTACCATCCAGTTCGTCGCACGCGCTCTTCGGCGGACTGATCGGTGCGGGTATAGCTGCGGCGGTGAGCATCAACTGGCACGGCATCAGCGCGAAGATCATCATCCCGGCCCTCTTCGCACCGGTTATCGCCTGTGTCGTGGCTGCCGCAGGCACCTGGCTGATTTACGCGATCACTCGCAAGATCGCCGATAGCCAGAAAGACGACGGATTCCGCTACGGACAGATCGCCACCGCATCACTTGTTTCGCTTGCACACGGTACCGGCGACGCGCAGAAGACCATGGGCGTTATCGCCATGGCGCTGATCGCGTCCGGCCACCTCGACGCCGGGAGCGTCCAACACGGCCTGCCGTTCTGGGTCGTCGTCAGCTGTGCGCTTGCGATCGCCCTCGGTACCTACCTTGGCGGCTGGCGCATCATCCGCACCCTGGGTAAGGGCCTGGTCGAGATCTCTCCCCCGCAGGGCCTGGCCGCTGAAGCTAGCTCCGCGGCGATCATCCTGACGTCGAGTGCCGCCGGTATGGCACTGTCGACCACCCACGTCGCGACCGGTTCGATCCTCGGCTCGGGCGTCGGCAAGAAGGGCGCTCAGGTTCGCTGGAACGTTGCCGGACGCATGGTCGTCGCGTGGGTTACCACCCTTCCGGCCGCCGGCTTGGTCGGCGCCCTCTGCTACTTCGGCGCTCACCTACTCGGCAACGTCGCAGGCGCAATCGCAATCTTCGTGGTGCTCATTGCGCTCTCGGGCTACATGTACATCCGCGCTCAGCAGAACAAGGTCCACTCGGGCAACGTCAACGCCGAGTGGGACGACGAGACCGGTGCGGCCATCCCGGCCGAGCCCAAAACCACAACGGTCGCCTGACCCCCGGACTGATTCGACGCTAAGGAATTCTCATGGACATCGTCACCTCGATCGCCAAGGTGCTGGCCGTCGGCCTGCTCTTCGGCGCCGGGCTGCCCGCCCTGTTCGCCGTTGGACTCCGCTGGTTTGCGCAAGGATCGGGTTCGGTCGCCGCAGATGGCACCGTCAACCGGCCCAACCCGGCCGTGAAGGCGCTGGGCATTATCCTGTTCGCCCTGGTCGCTGCCGCAATCGTGCTCGGCATCCTGTGGATCACTCGCCAGACGATCTATTACTACACGGACCTCAAAATCTTCCCATTCGGCTACAAGCACTAACACCGAAAGCGAGTTTCATCATGGCAGGCCAATCGCCGTTCGAATCCATTGTTGCGTGGGTCCGAAAGGGCTACCCGGACGGGATCGATCCCTCAGACTTCCCGCCGTTGCTGGCTCTGCTCACTCGGGTACTCGACGAGGAGCAGGTCACCCAGGTCGGGCTTACCCTCGCACGTGAGTACGGCACCGACAATCCGCTCACCGAAGGGCAGATTCGCGACGGCATCGCGCGCGTCACCGAGCAGACCCCGAATATCGAAGAGATCAACCAGGTAGCGGCACGGCTGGCCGCCGCCGGTTGGCCGCTGGCCACGGAGGTATCTGTCGGCTAGATCTAGTAGTCCGCCCACCTGGACTCCCGCAGCAAATTTGCTGCGGGGGTTCTCACTTTTCGCTGCGGGCTTATCCCTTTCTATAGTCTTGGCAACAGGAGGTGCCGCATGGATCGCCCAACGTTTCTCAAAAGCGTCGTGAACTGGTTGCGTGCCGGGTACCCCAACGGAGTCCCCCAGGGTGACTACATTCCGCTGGTCGCCCTGCTTCGTCGGCAATTGACCGACGAAGAGGTGCGCGACGTCGCAGTCACGCTGATCAACGACACTCACCCCGCCGAGGAACAGATCTCGAAGATCGACGCGGGCGTCGAGATCACCAAAGTCACCGAAGATCTACCCTCGGATACCGACGTCACACGTGTCCGCAAGGTCCTCGAAGGCGCCGGGTGGCCCTTCGACGCGCACCCGCTCGGCCCGCCACGCACCTCGAACGACACCGACGACGAGTGAACGCGGGACGTCGCCTCACCCCGCTACCGCTCGCGTCGGGACCATCGGTACTCGGGCGCACCGCGCAACTTCGTGCCGTCCTCGACGGCAGCTTGGCCATCCTGCCGTTGCCCCCGAACTCCGACGATCCGAGCGCCCGACTGCTATCTGAAGCCCTCGGGGCCGATCGGCCCATCGCCGATGATGGGGCGCTGGTTGTCGCGACGTCGGGGACAACTGGAACACCGAAGGGCGCCATCCACACCAGCGCGACCCTGCGCGCGTCGGCCGACGCTACCGCGCGGCACCTGGGCGGTCACGGCAACTGGCTCTCCGCCCTCCCCCATCACCACATCGCGGGTCTGCAGGTTCTGCTGCGCGCGCTGGCCGCGGGTTTCACACCGGAAGTCATCGACGTATCCGACGGCTTCGACGTCGACGAGTTCATCGCCGGCGCCCACCGCCTCGAAGGCCCGCGGCGCTACACGTCACTGGTACCGACCCAGCTCCTCAAGGTGCTCGATTCGCCAACGGCCACAAAGGTTCTCGCGGAGTTCGACGCGGTGCTCGTCGGTGGAGCCGCGACGCCGGTCGCCCTGCGTGAACGTGCGGAAGCGCAGGGCATTTCGCTGGTGCGGACGTACGGCATGAGCGAGACGGCGGGCGGCTGCGTCTACAACGGCATACCGCTAGACGGTGTTGCGATTCGGATCATCGTTGACGGCGACGCGCCGGGCAATGACACCGGCCGCGTAGCGCTCGGCGGACCGACGATCGCGCACGGCTACCGCTATCAACCCGACCATCCGGCTTTTGCCGAATCCGGCTGGTTCCTCACCGACGACTTCGGTCGCGTCGAAGACGGGGTGCTGACGATTCTCGGTCGCGCCGACGAGGCCATCACGACCGGTGGACTGACCGTCGTACCGCAGGTTGTTGAAGCCGAGTTGCTCACCGACCCGGGGATCGCACAGTGCGCCGTCGTCGGTGTCGATGACGAGCGGTTGGGGCAGCGGATCGTCGCGGTTGTGGTTGCGACGCAAGGACAGCCGGCACCAACGCTCACACACCTGGCTGGCCTCGTCACCGAACGCCTGGACCGGTATGCGGCGCCACGCCAGTTGGTCGTCGTCGACGAGTTACCGATGCGTGGGCCGGGCAAGATTGATCGCCGTGCGCTGCGAGCAAGCGTCGAGCAGCGCTGAGCATAGGATCATCGGTGTGGCTTCAGTGAAACAGTGGATTGAGGGTGCGCGGCCGCGCACCCTGCCGAACGCGATCGCGCCCGTCATCGCGGGTACCGGTGCGGCGCTGCACGCGGCCGGCTTCGACGTCGGGGATCGACTCGGCGGCATCGAATGGTGGAAAGCCGCACTAGCGCTTGCCGTTTCACTCCTGCTAATCGTCGGGGTGAACTTCGCCAACGACTACTCGGACGGCATCCGCGGCACCGACGACGACCGCGTCGGACCGATGCGCCTGGTTGGATCGGGAGTCGCGACGCCGCGTGCGGTCAAGACCGCAGCATTCGCTTGCCTTGGGCTTGCCGCGATCTGCGGCCTGGTATTGGCTCTCACCACCGCGTGGTGGCTCGTGCTGATCGGCGCCGTGTGTATCGCTGGCGCGTGGTTCTACACCGGTGGCTCAAAGCCATACGGCTACCTCGGTTTTGGCGAGGTAGCCGTATTTGTTTTCTTCGGTTTGGTTGCCGTGTGTGGCACCCAGTTTGTCCTGATCGACAAGGTCGACTGGGTTGGATTGGTGGTTGCCGTCGCGGTTGGTTCGTTGTCCAGCGCAGTGCTGGTGGTCAACAACTTGCGCGACATTCCGACCGACACGGAGTCCGGCAAGATCACCGTCGCAGTTCGCTTGGGCGACAAGCGCACTCGCGTTCTGTTTGTGGCTCTCCTGGTGGTGCCGTTTGTCGTGTCGGTCGGACTCGTCGCGGCGACGCCGTGGGCGCTGCTCGGCTTGATCGCGTCGCCGTTGGCGATCGCGGCCGCCAAGCCGGTCCGAACCGGAGCGGTCGGAATGGCTCTCATTCCTACGCTCGGTTCGACCGGCAAGGCGATGCTCGCGTGGGCAGTGCTCACGGCCGTCGGTTTGACGGTGTAGTTTCGCTAGCTTTCCGTCGACGCGGGCTCTGGTAGAAGCGCTTCCACAGCCGTCTTGAGCTCATCGATGTTGGCTCCGCCAGCGCTCAGCGCGGCCAGCGCCGCTGGATCCTCGGTGGCGAGAACACCTAGGAGCAGGTGTTCCGGACGTAGTCGGTCATCGCCGGCGTCGCGAGCGATCGCAACCGCTCCGGCCAGCGAGTCGCGGGCCGAGACGGAGAACCGTGGTCGGTTACCGCGCCCACGTGGCCCCCGACGTCCGCGACCGGCCGCCCATGGACCGTCAGGTCCAAACGGGCCGTCCGGTCCCGCGGGGCCGGACTCGCCGAATGGGCCGTCGGGTCCGAAGGGACCAGCCTCGCCGAATGGACCATCGGGTCCGAACGGACCGTCGGGGCCAAAACCACGACGGCCGCGTCCGCGACCGCGGTGACCACCCTCGGGCCCAAACTCGCGGGGTCCAAACCCTTCGCGGCCACTCTCTTGTCCGCCGTGTGGCCCATGGCCTCGGCCGCCGCGCGGTCCGCGTCGTCGACCGTCACCGGGACCCCAGTCGCGTCCCCGACCACGGCGGTCGGAGCGTTCACCCCAACCGAAGGCAAGGTCGTCGCCAAAGCGATCGCTTACTGCAGCCCGGATCTTGTCGAGGTCAATTCCGATGCTGCGCAACGCTTCTCGATCTTCCGAGTAGCGTTCCTCTGCGGTCTTGTCGGAAGAGTCGTCCGGGTTGTCGTTGTGGTATTGCTTGACCGCCTCGCGGGCGCCGGCAAGCGTGAGCCCCTGTTCCCCGAGAAGGGCGAACAGCGGGCTGCGCGCGTTGCACAGCATGCCAAGTACGAGGTGGTCGGCGCCGAGTCGTGGATGTTCGAGGTCGGCTGCTTCTTGAGTTGCGAAGGTCATGATCATCCGGCCCTCGCGAGTGAATCGTCCAAACATGGTGATTCTCCTTGTCTGCCGGAGCTAGGCCCCGGCGTCGCGTTGTGAATGTTTTTGGTGCACGGCCTGACGACTAACTTGCAGTACGTCAGCGATCGCCTGCCAACTCCATCCGGCGTCCCGTGCGCTAGCGACGTGGACGTCTTCGAGTCGATCGGCAAGTGTTCGCAGGGCGCGAACCGCGGCCAATCCTTCGGCGGGATCTGCGCTCGCGGCGGCGTTCTCTGTTTCATGCACAACGTCAGGTTATCTTGACATCGACAGTGTGTCAAGAATTATTGACGAACAAGTTTTCTGCGGCTGCCGTCGAGGTTCGCGGCGTGAAATCTAGAAGGCCCCAGTCGCGAACAACTGAGTCAACTGCGCGGTGGATCCATCGAGGTCCAGGCCAGACTCCGCTAGCCACTCATCGTTGTAATAGGTTCCCGCGTACCGATCCCCGGAGTCGCAAAGCAGCGACACCACGCTGCCGGGGCGGCGTTGCTCGACCATTTCGGTCACGACTGTTAGCGCACCCCACATGTTGGTGCCGGTCGACGCACCCACGCGACGCCCAAGGAGTTCGGATGTCGCACGCATCGCCGCGATCGACGCCGCGTCGTCGACGCCGATCATGCGGTCAATCACCTGCGAGACAAATGACGGTTCGACGCGGGGCCGCCCGATACCTTCGATGCGTGAACCCGTTGTCCCGGTGATCGATCCGTCGCCGGACTCGTACGCGGGCAGGAACACCGAGTTCTCCGGGTCCACGACGCACAACCACGTTGGGTGTCGCCGGTATCGCAAGTATCGACCAAGCGTTGCCGACGTTCCGCCGGTTCCGGCGCCGACAACGATCCACGTCGGAATCGGATATTGCTCGTCGGCCAGTTGCGCGAAGATCGACTCGGCGATGTTGTTATTGCCCCGCCAGTCGGTGGCCCGCTCGGCCATCGTGAACTGGTCGATGAAATGCCCGTTGGTTTCCGCGGCAAGCTGCGCGGCAACGTCGTAGACCTGCGCGGGATTGTCGACGAAATGGCAACGCCCACCTTGCCGTTCGATGAGCGCGGTCTTGGCGGGCGAGGTACTCCGGGCCATGACGGCAACAAACGGCACCCCGATCAGCTTCGCGAAGTACGCCTCCGACACCGCCGTCGATCCCGATGATGCCTCGATGACGGTGGTGCCCTCGGTAATCCATCCATTGCAGAGCGCGTAGAGGAACAACGACCGCGCGAGGCGATGCTTCAGCGAACCGGTCGGATGTGTTGATTCGTCCTTCAGATAAAGGTCGACGCCAACATCACGTCCGTCGGCGTCAGTCCACCTCGACCACGCAGGCAGTGGAAACCGCAGCAGGTGGGTGTCGGCGCTGCGCCGGGCGTCCGCGTCGATCAGGCGGACCGCATTCTCCGCCCACGCGCGATCAGCGCGACGGTCGATGTCGGCCCGGTAGCTCACTTTCCACCGCGAAGCCGTGACTGCAGTTCATCGCGACGCTGCTTGCGATCCGCGTCGATGGCGGCGACCTGGTTGTTGACGCGCAGACGCAGTGACTTGAACAGGAACATGCCGAGCGGAAGCGCGATCAACACCCCGAACATCGCCGCGACGATCGGCGGGACCTTGTCCGGGCTGAGGATCAGACCACCGACGTAGTAGATGACTAGCGCGATCACGACGACCAACGCCAGGCGGGCCAAGGTGTAGGCGACCAGCGACCCAATCATCGATGCCGTGGTGGGTGGGGTCGGACCGGTGGTGGGTTCATCGTTGCTCACGTCGGCCAGTTTAGTTCCGCCGCCCGAACGAAACCACAGGGGCTAAAAGTGCGGATCGTCCGTTTTTTACCGTTTCTTTACGTGTTGCTGACTGTTCGAGTAACCAGGGGTCGGCCGTGTATTCCTAATGGCAACCGAAATGACAACCCAAAAAAGCAAGTGACCATCAACAAACGAAGGACACCTCGTGACAATCACCGCTTCGACCGAGCAAGTTGCACCGGCCACCATCACTCCCAAGCTGGCTAGCCAGCACACGTTGACCCCGGGTCAGGTTGCCTCGATGTTCAACGTCAATCCGAAGACCGTCGCCCGCTGGGCCAGCTCGGGTCTACTTGGTTCGATTCGTACCCCCGGTGGACATCGCCGATTCCGCGAAGCCGACGTCGTCGAACTGCTCAACCGCCGCGTCTAGCCAACTCTCCTGCCGCTGGGTTCACGTATCCTGAACGTTCACCCTTCGGCAGGAGATTGCTTTGGTATATGTACTGATCTTCGTCGGGCTCGTTGCCCTTGGGTACCTGCTCCTGCGTGCTTTCGGCCCAATTTCCCGTACGAGCCGGGACACGTCGGCACCCCGCGGACCCGACGACGACCCCGATTTTCTCTTCGACCTCGACCGCCGCGACAAACACCGCGATAGCGAATAGCTCGACGCGCGGCACAACCTGTCGAGCTCCGGGGCGCCGACGCACATAGCGTCGTTAACACCCGAATCTGTGCCAGTCTGTGCGGGAGCTTCTACAGGCCGGCGTACGAATGCAGGCCGGACACCACCAGGTTGATGGCAAACAGGTTGAACACCAACGTCAAAAATCCGGCGACGTTGATCCACGCCGCAGCCTTATTTCGCCAGCCGGCCGTGGCGCGAGCGTGCAGGTAGGCCGCGTAAATCACCCACGCGATAAACGACACCGTCTCTTTGGGATCCCATCCCCAGAAGCGACCCCAGGCAGATTCGGCCCAGATCGCCCCGCAGATGACGCCCAAACCAAACAGTGGGAAGCCGAACACCACCGACTTGTACGCAACTCGGTCAAGCGCCTGCGCGGACGGAAAACGGTCAACGATACGAGTCCATGCTCCATCGACGACGTCGAAGCGAGGCACCCGATCCAGCAGCCACTGCCGAACTCGCGACGGCTCCGAACTTTCGGCCCGCCCTAACTTCGCCAGATACAGCAGACTCGCGACACCCGATACCAGCAGCACGCCCGAGCTGACCGAAATAATCGAGACGTGGATGGCCAGCCAATACGACTTCAGGGCGGGCACCACGGGCGCCGCCTGCGTGTAGAGGAATTTGCCGCCAACGAACATCAATAGGACGATCGGCAGCAGGACGAACGCGAGCAGCGGGCGATTCACGCGCTTGCGTAGCACCACGATTCCAGCAACGACGCACGCGGCACACGTCAGCGAGATGAACTCGTACATGTTGCCCCACGGCGCACGATCGGTGGCCAGACCACGCAGCACGATCGACGCGATATGCGCCACCGCGCCAACGATGACCACCGGGAACGCCATGTTGCCCAGTCGCTCGCCGAAGGTGGCGACCGGAGCCTGCTCGAGTTTGCCGGGAGCGCGCTCGTCGAACGACGGCCCGCCCGCGCCAACCAGAGCCTTAGCGTCGGCGGCAACCACCTTGCGGCTCTGCGACGACGCTAGGGACACCAAGAACATGAGCATCGCCAGCACGTAGATGGTGATGGCGGTGGCGAAGAGCAAGTCCGAGTAGCGCGACAGCGTCTCATCGATCTGGACGGTCACTTCGCCGCTGCCCGCGGCTGTAATCTCTAGCATCTTCATTCGTCGTGTACTCCCGCCAGGCCTGCGGCCTGCTTCTCAAATCCTTCGCCCCAGCCCGCCTGATCGGTACGTGCGAGACCGGCAATCTCTACTACCGTACGTCGTTGGTCGACTGGTACCAACCGTGCCCAAATTCGACGACGCCGAATCAGCAGGGACACGAGCAACCCGGCGAGCATCGCAATCGCCGACACAAGCACCCAGGTCTGCGCCGGATCGTGCGAAACCTGCACCGACACCCAACGCTTGTACCCGTCGAAGGACACCTTGGTGCCGTCCGGCAACGACGTCGACTTGCCCAGCGCCAAGTTGGCCTGTGCCTGACGTACGAGCTGACCGTTGTGCAGCGCGATTGGGTCGAGCTGATAGACGCTCTGTGGGGCGCCCGAATCCAGTCCGGTGGTGCCCTTGTAAATCCGGATCGCAACGAACGGACGCTTCGCGGTGGGCCCGTCGGAGGTCAGTAGCGTTCCCTCGAAGGTTGCGCTCGGCGCGAAGATTCCTTCCAGCGCAATCTGATTGCGATTGCGCTCCTTCTGGTCGGGGTACAAACCGCCTGGCGTGTCGAACCGCACCGCACCCGACGACAGCATCGTCGACATACCGTCGGGCTCGGGGACGAACGGCACGGTCTGCGTGCGTTTGTCCCCGTTCGGGAATGTCACCGTGAACGTCGGGGCGTAGCCGTTGCCGAGGACATACACGCGATCGCCCGCGATGCGCAGCGGATCGTTGACTCGGACCGTCGCATGCGACCAGGCCTGCGGATCCTGTCCCATCGACTTGGTGTAGCGCATCTTGGCGGTGTACATATCCGGCTGATTGTTGGGCAGGTAGGTGGCCTGGAAATCGTCGACGGTGACGCAGAACGGCACAAGATCGGTGCCATCGATGGTGCTGCCGCCGCGGAACGAGTCGTACACCGCGGTTGAGGTGTTGCACAGGGTCTGCTCACCGTCGGCGACGAGCGTGCGTGTTCCCTCGTAGCCGTACAGCTTGCCGACTGCGATCGACACGAGCAACGCGAGCAACGCGAAGTGGAAGACGAGGTTGCCGAACTCGCGCAGATAGCCCTTTTCCGCGGAGACTTCGACGACACCGGGAGCACCACCCTCGACGACCGTCACGCGTCGACGCCAGCCACGCAGATTGCCGTTGATCCGCTGGGCGATCTCTTCCGGGGTTCCCTCGATCTCCATTGTCACGTGGCGTGGCAGCCGAGCGAGATTACGCGGTGCCGCAACGGGTTTCGCACGGAGCGCTCGGTAGTGTTCGACGAGTCGGGGCGTCAGGCAGCCAACGAGGGACACGAATAGCAGTACGTAGATCGCGGTGAACCAGGCACTGGCAAAGACGTCGAATAGCTGGAGGCGATCCATCGCCTTGCCGAGCCAACCGTGTGCCGAGATGTAGCTGTCGGTCTTCTGGGCGTTGAGCGGACGCTGTGGGAGTAGCGCACCTGGAATCGCCGCCACCGCCAACAGGAACAGCAACGCAAGCGCGGTACGCATCGACGTCAGCGAACGCCACAGATTACGTAGCGGCCACAGGACGTAACGTTTCAAGGAATTCAAACCGGTAACTCCGTGTCGGTAATGAAGGCATCGCGAACCCACACAATGAATTGGTCCCACACCCCGGTGACCAGGGCAATACCGACGAGCACCAACATAATGCCGCCGAAGATCTGGATGGCGCGCGCGTGGCGTCGGATCCAGCCGAGCGAGCGCAGCGCCCACGCCGACGAGAACGCCAACACCACAAACGGGATCCCCAACCCGAGGCAGTACGCGGTGATCAGCACGATCCCCTTTGCCGCGGTCGCACCTTCGGTGCCACTGGCCGTCGCGATGACCGCGGCAAGCGTCGGGCCAAGGCAGGGGGTCCAGCCAAGCGCGAACACCGCGCCCAGCAGCGGGGCCCCAACGATGTTTGAGATTCGACGCGGCGCGAACCGATGCTCCCGCTGCATGGCCGGTACCAGGCCAACAAATACGAGACCCATCACTATCGTGACGACGCCGCCAATGCGTTGCAGCAGTTCACGATTCACGATGAAGGTCGAGGTGATGCCCAGCACCGTCGCGGTAGCCAGCACAAAGACGACGGTAAATCCGAGGACGAACAGCAGCGCGGCCCCGGCGACGCGCATGCGGCCGCGTCGAACAGGCTCGTCGACGGTCACCGCTGGCGCCTCAGCGCCAACGACGCCGGCCAGGTACGACAGGTAGCCCGGAACCAGCGGTACGACGCACGGTGACGCGAAGGACAGGAGGCCCGCCAGGCCGCATGCCAGCAGCGCCAGCAGTAACGGTCCGGTGCTCACCGTGTCGGCAAATGTTTGCCCGACCGACGCAAGGGTCATGGCGTCGGCGCCTGGGCAACAAGCGAATTGACGGTGGCCCGCAGCTCTTCGGCGGTTACTGACCGGAGGTAGACGACGGCGGGTCGGTGTGCCCGGTCGAGCACGACCGTGGTCGGCACCACCGACGTCGGGGTGGTCAGCGCGGCTAGCGTCATGCCGCCGTAGTCATAGATCGACGGATAGGTGATCGAACGGTCGGTGACAAAGTCGTTGGCCGACGAACGATCGTCGCGGAAGTTGATGCCGAGGAACGCGACGCCCGAGTCCTTGGTCTGCGCGTACACGCGTTGTAGGCCATCAGCCTCCCCGCGGCAGGGGCCACACCACGAGCCCCACACGTTGATCACCACGACGTTGCCGGCAAAGTCGGAAAGCGACACCTTTTTTCCGGTCGCGAGGTCCGGTCCCGACAGCGGCGCGACGTTGCGTCGATCAGCTTCGGCGTAGGTAATGACAGTTTGCCCGCCGGGCGACACGAACTGAAAGGTGTCGCCCTGCGCTACAGCGTCGGTTCCGGTGGAACATCCAGCGGACACCGCGGTCACCGCAGCAACCAGCAACGTCACTACCCAGCCTCGCACCATCGGAGTCGATCACGCTCCCATGACGAGTGGATCCGACGATCCCGCTGGCTCGGAGTACACGATGTCGACGAGGGCGTCGTCGTCGTAGATAAGGCTGGTCAGCGACGCGAGCGAGCACTGCCGACGTCGGGGGTCGTGCCAGAGTCGTTGACCTTCGAGGAAACGGCGGAGCGTGTAGACGGGGAGCTGATGGCTCACGCACACCACCTCGTGGCCGCGTGCGGTGTCGCGAGCCTTGGTGGCCGCGGCCAGCATCCGATGCGCGAGCTGAATGTAGGGCTCCCCCCAGGACGGGGTGAACGGGTCGCGCAGTTTTGGCCAGTGCCGCGGCTTCGACAATGCGCCGTCGCCAACCGACACCTTCAGTCCCTCAAACACATTGTCGGCCTCAATGAGGTCGGCGTTGGTGATGATCTCCAGGTTGTGAGCACCCGCGATCGGGGTTGCGGTCTCCTGCGCGCGCTGCAGCGGCGACGCGAAAACCGCGGCGATGTCGTGATCGGCGAGAGCGTCGGCGACCAGCTGCGCCTGCCCACGGCCCGCGTCGGACAGGTGAAATCCCGGCAGGCGGCCGTACAGAATGCCGTCCGGATTGAACACCTCGCCGTGACGCATCAGGTGCACGATTGTCTGGGTCATTTCGTTTCCCCCGGGGTAGCTGCGGCGGCCGCGGCCGCGGCTTTTGGTAGGGCCGACGCGATGGTGTCGAATGCGTTGTCGTCGAGTGCGGCCGAGACGAACCACGCCTCGAATGCGCTTGGTGGTGGATACACGCCCGCGTCGAGCATGGCGTGGAAGAACGGCGCGAACCGCCAGGTCTGCGTGGCCTTGACGTCGGCGTAGGTACGGATCGTGCGCTCGGGTGTATCGGTGAAGAAAACGCTGAACAGGTTGCCCGCGTACTGCACGCGGTGACTGACGCCCGCCGCGGTCAGCGCATCGGTCATCATCGCGCCGATTCGGTTGGCGTTGGCGTCCAACGTCGCGTAGGTCTGCGCGTCGGCGATGCGCAGCGTCGCGAGACCCGCGGCGACCGCAACCGGGTTGCCCGACAGCGTGCCCGCTTGGTAGACCGGGCCGGTCGGGGCGAGTGACGCCATGACATCGGCTCGGCCACCGAATGCCGCCGCTGGCAGACCGCCGCTCATCACTTTGCCGAAGGTATACAGGTCACCGGCTACACCTTCGAGGCCGTACCAACCGGCGGCACTGACCCGGAAGCCGGTCATCACTTCGTCAATGATGAGTAGGGCGCCGTGGCGTCGGGTGACCTCGCGCAGCGCCGCGTTGAAGCCAGCGTCAGGTGCGACCGCACCCATATTGCCCGCGGCTGCTTCGGTGATGACAGCGGCAATGTCGCTGCCGTGTTCCTCGAATGCAGCTGTGACGGAGTCAACGTCGTTGTACGGCAACACAATTGTGTCGTGGGCGGACGCACCGGTAACACCCGGCGACGTTGGGAGCCCAAGCGTCGCGAGGCCGGAGCCCGCGTCGGCGAGGAGTGCGTCTACGTGGCCGTGATAGCAGCCGGAGAATTTGATGATCTTTGAGCGACCGGTGAATCCGCGGGCGAGCCGGACAGCGGACATCGTTGCTTCGGTGCCCGAGTTGACCAAGCGGACTTGTTCGACCGGTTCTACGCGCCCGATGATCGCCTCGGCGAGCTCAATCTCGGCCTCGGTGGGGGCGCCAAACGACAGTCCGCTCTTCGCAGCGGTGCGTACCGCCTCGACGACCTCCGGGTGTGCATGCCCCAGGATCATCGGGCCCCACGAGCTGACCAGATCGACGTACCGATTGTCGTCGGCGTCGACGAGGGTGCAGCCACGGGCCGAGGTGATGAAGCGAGGCGTACCACCGACGGCCGAAAACGCCCGAACCGGAGAATTCACCCCACCCGGGGTCGCTGCTGCGGCGCGGGCGAAGAGTTCTGCGGATCGGGTGGTTGCCGCACCAGGAACAGTCACGACCTCTAGTGTTCCAAATCAATCGGCGCAGACCCAATTCGCCCTGGTCAACGCGACTCAGGTAGCGAGCGCCCGCAACACCGCGGCAGCCAGTGCCTGCTGGCCGCGCTCATTGGGATGCACCGGAACCGTCGTCGTATTGCCCTGCTGGGGTTCAATCCAGCGGATCTGCGGCGGAGCGCAAGCGTCGTGGCCCGGAGTCGACAAGTCGACGTACGTCACCCCGGTCTGTGCCGACGCTCGGCGAAGCGCGTCGTCGAGCGTCCGCTCCAGATCGTGCAGATACCCGACGTCACCGGTCGCTACCCGCATCGTCGGGTAGCAGCCGCCCGTTGAGGGCAGGATCCACGGATAGCCGACGACGAGGATGCGCGCCTTCGGTGCACGCGAGCGCAGGTCGCGCAGGCCGCTGACCAACGCGGGGAAGGTTCGCTCGGCCACGACGTTGGTGAATTCGGTGCCGTGGCGGCGTCGGCACGGATCGCCGGCCTGATCGTCGACGGCGGCCGACGAACACGTCGACAGGGCACTGGAGAAGATGCCACCGTCGTTGCCGCCGATCATCAGCGTGACCAGAGCGGTGTTGACGTCAACGGCCTGGTTCTGCGGCGCGATTCCCGGATACTGCTCCGCCGCCAAATCCTTGGTCGCGGCCCCCGCGCAACTGACGTCGATGAATTTCGAGAACTGCGAGCGACGTTGCGCGGCAACAAGTTCCCCGAAGTTGCGCTGAGATCGTAGGCACTGAAGGTCGGAATCGGCGACCAGCGGCGCGATTCCGGTGCCGGCCGCATAGCTGTCACCGAGGTGAACGTAGGCCCCGGGAGCTGGCGGAGGTGTCGGCGTCGTTGAACACCGCGTGAGCGCAACGACGAGCGCCACGCCTCCCACGATTGCCGCAACGCTCCTCGACATCCGCATGAGGACAACGTAGCGCCCGTTTTGTCGCTACGGTGGGTCCCATGGCCGAATCTGCTGAGACCACAGGACAGTTGACGACCGACGGATTGCGCACCGCCCTTGACGGACGGTGGCGAGCCACCCGCGACAACCTACGTGCGGGCCTCGACAACGCAAACCTTCTCCCCGACCCATCCCGCACGCTCGAGCAGGCGCGCGCCAACATTCTGACCGAGATGAAGAGTCTGGCCGGACTGGACTTCGCCGCCGCGGGCTTCCGGACCGAACATGGTGGCACCGGCGATGTCGGAGCGTCGATCTCCGCTATCGAGATGATCGGCTACGCCGATCTGTCGCTGATGGTGAAGGCTGGCGTGCAGTGGGGGTTGTTCGGTGGTGCGATCGAGAATCTCGGCACCAAGCGGCACCACGACCGCTACGTCTCCGACCTGATCAGCCTTGACCTTCTCGGATGTTTCGCGATGACCGAGACCGGACACGGATCAAATGTTCAGTCGATCGAGACCACCGCAACCTACGACCGCGAGACGGGCGAGTTCATCATCAACTCGCCAACGCCGTCGGCGCGTAAGGACTACATCGGCGGTGCCGCCGAGCACGCAACAGTCGCGGCCGTCTTCGCCCAGCTCATCACCGGTGGTCCCGACGAGGAGCCGAGTGGTCGGGGCGTCCATTGTTTTGTCGTGCCGATACGCGACGCCAACGGCGCCGACCTGCCCGGCGTCACTACCGGTGATTGCGGATACAAGGGCGGGCTGCGGGCCGTCGACAACGGTCGGATCATGTTCGACAACGTTCGAGTCCCGGCCGAGAACCTGCTCAACAAGTATGGCGACGTCGCGGCCGACGGCACATACTCGTCGGAGATCGAGAATATCAACCGACGCTTTTTCACGATGCTGGGCACGCTCATTCGCGGCCGAGTGTCGGTGGGAGCTACCGCCACCGCCACCGGACGCAAAGCGTTGACGTTGGCGACCCGATATGCGTTGGTGCGCAAGCAATTCGACGCTCCCGGTGGAGACGATGAGGTGACCATCCTCGACTACCGAGCGCACCAGCGGAAGCTGCTGCCACTGCTCGCGAAGTCGTACGCCATCACCTTTGCGCAGAACGACCTCACCGAGGAACTGCACGACGTTCAGTCGTCGGGCAAGCCGCTCGCCGAGCTGACCGAAGAGGACCTCAAGCGCCAGCGTGAACTGGAAGGGTGGGCCGCCGGGCTCAAGGCCTATTCGACCTGGCACGCCAGCCACGCGATCAACGTCAGTCGCGAAGCATGTGGCGGTGCGGGCTATTTGGATGAGAACCAGCTTTCGTTGATCCGCGGCGACATTGACGTGTTCACCACCTTTGAAGGTGACAACACGGTCCTCACGCAGTTGATCGCCAAGGAACTGCTCGGCGCCTATGGGGCCGACATGCGCGGACTGAACGCGGCCGGATGGGTGAAGTTCGTCGCCGGTATGGCCAAGGACGTCGTCGCGGAGAAGTCAGCGGTTCGGCAGGTAATTCAGTCCATCCTCGACACGTCCGACGAAGATCCCGAAGACTCCGCGTTGACCGACCGCGCAACCCAGATCCGGCTGCTGCGCAACCGCGAGGACCACCTCATTCGGACCTGCGCGCAGCGTCTCCGTCGCGCAAGTGACGAAGATGAGGACCCGTTCGCCATTTTCAACAGCGCGCAGGACCACCTACTGAAGGTCGGCACCGCCCACGTTGAACGGATTGTGTTGGAGTCGTTTGTCGCGGCCATCGCCGAGTGTGACTCGCGCTCTGCGGCAGATCTGCTGAACAAGGTCTGTGATCTGTTTGTGTACTCGGCGCTGGAAGCCGACCTGTCGTGGTTCCTGATGCATCGTCACGTGTCGGTTGAGCGAGCCAAAGCGATCCGACGCGGCGTCAATGAGCTGTGTGACGATCTGCGGCCGCACGCGCGAACGCTCGTCGACGCGTTCGGCATTCCCGAGGCGCTGCTAACGACCCCGATGTTGGAGCACGGCTAGGAGGTCGGGGCTAAAGCCCCATCTTTACTGCCTGCCAAGCTGACGTCAGCTCCGAACGGAAGTGCTCGACGTCGCGCGCCCACGCCTGTGCCATTTTCCCGTTGTCGAGTTTCACCCCGACACCTTTGCGGCGTCGCGGCACTCCCGACAGATCACCGAGCGCCGGGGCACTCTCCCAGTCTTGTGCCTCGGGCGAATGGTTCTCCGGGTAGATCTTCTCGATGCTGTTCAGGTCGATGGTGCGGGTTCCCTGGCGCAGCGTCGTGTCGGTCAACTCGACACTCGTGTGTTGACGCGCCGCGTACACCTGCAACACCGAAAATCCGGTGAGTATGACAAAGAAGATGCTCCACAAGCCCCAGTGGACGTGATGGTCGGGCCCAAAGAGTTCCATGGCGACGACCGCTCCGACGAGGACTGGACCGATCGCGACGACCCACCAACTACCGCCGGACTCGTAGAACAAGACCTCTGGCTCCGGCCCGTCATCCCCCGCGTCGTCGCTCACCGGCGGTCCTCCTGGGCAAACCAAGCTTCGGAGTCGGGGCGATAGGCCAGCAGCGAACCAAACAGACCCAGCAGTGCGATGACCAACGTAATCGCGTAGCTCGGGTCATGCGACAGCAAAGACGCCATCAGCAGCAGCACCACAACGACGAGTGTCGTGACGGCCAGCGCGGACCGGACGCGAAGGTCATGCGCCGCAGCCAGCTTCCGGGCGGCCAGGCAGTAGCCGATCCCAATCGCGCACAACAACGCTCCGACACCGACCGTATCGATCTCGCCGCGTCGAACGAGTACCACGATGACCGTCAACCCGCCGAGCACCGCCAGCAGCAGACCAGAGGTGACCCACAACCGCAGCGCCCACAGGACCTGTGGGGGACGCGTCAACTCACGCTCTTCGGTCATCGGATAAACCCCGCGTGTTTGGCCGCGGCAGCCTGGCGGCGGTACAGCGTCATGTCGGCGCACCACGCCTCGGTGTCGCGACGCATCAGGCCGGCGATCGCGCCGCCAGCGGCAACCGCTGCGACGATAAGTGGCACCGCAACCCACGATGGATCGATGCCGAAAAACACCACGCTGAGGACTGCCGACACAACGACGTAGAGACTGGCGCCCGCCAGCAGGAGTCGCGCCCAGTTGTGGCCCTGCCGCGCAAACCACAGCAACGCGACGGTCGCGGCGGTCACCACGAGAGCGCCGATAACCAATCCGGTGATCAACACACCCGGTGAAGCCAAGGTGCGGAGCAGATCGACAGTCTCACGCGGCGAGGAGCGATCCTTCGCCGCCTTGGCCACTTCCTCGTCCATCATCGACTTGATTGCCGGGTACTGACCGACCTCGGCCACCAACCGCGCGACGATGACCACGAGCCACAGCTCGGTGGCTATCGCCATCGAGCTGATCAGCTTCGGCCGCTGCGGCGCTTCGGTGGGCAGTGGCGTGAATGACGCACCGGGCGGCGTCGGATGTAGCGGAGCGGACATAGTTCGAGGGTATAGGGTCCGCGGGTAGCGGGTCCGACGAGATCGGGTGACCGAGGATATCGGGTCAGTGCAGCCAGCCGGCGACCTCGGCCGCCCAGTAGGTCAGAACTATCGACGCTCCGGCACGACGAATCGATGTCAACGACTCCAGGATCGCTGCGTCCCGGTCAATCCAGCCGCGTTCAGCTGCCGCGGTGATCATCGAATACTCACCACTGATCTGGTAGGCCGCGACTGGAACGTCGGCGACCTCCGCGACGTCGCGGACAATGTCGAGGTAGCTCATGGCGGGCTTGACCATGACGATGTCCGCGCCTTCAGCGAGGTCAAGGCTCAACTCGCGCAACGCCTCGGTGCGATTCGCGGCATCCTGCTGGTAGGTCCGACGATCGCCCTGCAGCGACGAGCCGACGGCCTCGCGGAACGGTCCGTAAAACGCCGACGCGTATTTGGCGGTGTACGCCAAGATCGACGTGTCGGTGAAGCCCTCAGCATCGAGAGCAGCGCGAATCGCGGCCACCTGGCCGTCCATCATTCCGCTCGGTCCGAGCATGTGTGCGCCCGCTCGAGCCTGCGCGAGCGACATCGACACGTAGCGATCGAGGGTGACGTCGTTATCCACTCGCCCCTGCGCATCGAGCACGCCGCAGTGGCCGTGGTCGGTGAACTCGTCGAGGCAGATGTCGGCCATGAGGACGGTGTCGTCGCCTAAATCCTTGCGCAACAACGACAGTGCTCGGTTGAGCACTCCGTCCGTGGAGTCTGCGGCCGACCCGGTTAGATCCTTGTCGCCAACCTTTGGCACGCCAAACAGCATCAGCCCGCCGACACCAGCTTCGACGGCATCGGCAGCAGTGGCACGGAGCGAATCGAACGTGTGCTGGACGACGCCCGGCATCGACGAGATCGGCACCGGAGCGTCGATACCGTCAGCCACGAACATCGGCAGCACCAATTGCCTTGGCGCCAACGATGTTTCGGCGACGAGGCGGCGTGTTGCCGCGGTGGCGCGCAACCGTCGCGGACGGATCACGGGCGCCATTGTTAGGACCGCGACCGCCGCGACTTCTTACGCGGCGGAGGCAATGCACCTTCGGCGCGCAGCCGGGCCGCGTGCTCGGCCAGGGCTTCGACGAGGTCGGGGACCGACGCGGTCTCCGGTCGCACATCAACGCGCAGGCCAAACTCGGCCGCGGTTTCAGCTGTCTTGGGTCCGATGCAGGCGACGATCGTGCGCGCGTGCGGCTTGCCCGCGATGCCGACCAGGTTCCGCACGGTCGACGACGAGGTGAAGCACACCGCGTCGAATCCGCCGGTCTTGATCATCTCGCGGGTCTCGGCCGGTGGCGGCGCGGCGCGCACCGTCCGGTACGCGGTGACATCGTCGATTTCCCAGCCGCGTTCGCGCAGCCCCTCGGACAGCGTTTCGGTTGCGATGTCGGCGCGCGGCAACAGCACCCGGTTAACCGGGTCGAAAACTTCGTCGTACGGCGGGAAGTCCTCCAGCAGGCCGAGCGACGACTGCTCGCCGGACGGAACCAGCTCGGGGTTAATGCCGAACGAGCGCACCTTGTCCGCGGTAGCTTCACCGACGCACGCGATCTTCACTCCGGAGAACGCGCGGGCGTCGAGGCCAAACTCGGCGAACTTCTCCCATACGGCGCGGACCGCGTTCGTCGAGGTGAACACGACCCACTGGTAGCGGCCGTCGACGAGACCCTTGACGGCGCGCTCCATCTGCGCGGGCGATCGCGGCGGTTCGACGGCGATGGTCGGTACTTCCTTGGGGATGGCACCGTGCGTGACGAGGCGTTCGCTCATGTCGGCGGCCTGATCCTTGGTGCGCGGCACCAGGACGGTCCAGCCGTACAGGGCGCGCGACTCCCACCACGACAACTTGCTTCGCTGCCCAACAACCTTGCCGACGGTCAGCACCATCGGTCCGGTGATCGCGTTGCCCTGCTCGTTGAGCGTGGCCAACGTTGCTTCGATGGTGCGCTGCGCGCAGGTGGTGCCGTTGATCGTGATGGCGACGGGAGTCTGTGGCGCGAGGCCGTGCTCGGTCAATGCGCTCGCGGTCTCGGCGAGGTGCCCCGACGTCGCGTGCAGCACGAGCGGACCCGGCGCGGCGGCCAAGGCGGCCCAGTCGACCTCACCGCGGACGTCGGCGACGGTGTAACCCGAGCCGAGCGGCATGCCCGCGTAACTTGGCACGACCGATCCGGCGGGCAGCCCCGGCAGGACCTCAAACACGATGGAAGTACGCGCGACCGCGGTGACTTCGGCGAGCACCGAGTTGGTGGTCAGCGGATCACCAGCAACCACACGCACGACGTCATCGCCCGCCTTCGCGGCAGCGACGAGGGTCTTGGCGACCTCGGCCGGATCACCCAGCGCCGGGTGAATCACGTATGCGGGCTCGTCAACCTCGACCTCGGTCTCGGTGGTCACCTCGTCGTCGATGACAGCGTCTGGCTTACGCGCGCTGCGTCGGGTCTCGGTGGGGTCTGGCTTGTAGTCGGCGCCGATCAATTCGACGACGGCCGCTGGCACGTCGGGGTCGATGAACGCCGTCGTCGCATGCGCGATGACCGCGCGCGCCCGCACGGTCAGCAACTCGGGGTCCCCCGGTCCGGCACCGACGAACAGGATCCGTCCCGGTGTGGCCTTCTTCGTCCGGCTCATGAGTCGCACTCTCCTGCCCCACTTGGGGCTAGTAGTCCGTTGCCTCAGCCGTAGAGCTCGTTGGCTCCCAGCTCAAGCAATTCCGCGGCGAGCGCCTCACCCAGTTGTCTCGGCTGATCGACCGGCCCCACCCGCGAAGCCCGGATCACATCTGATCCGTCCTCCGCCGCAACTGCCGCACGCAGCGACAGCTCGGTGAAGACGCGTCCATCGTCGTCGAGAGACTCGACCACCTCGGCGATCGCTCCGATCGGGGCGGTGCACCCGGCCTCGAGGGCCGCGAGAACCGCACGTTCGGCGTCAATCGCCGCCCTGGTGGACGGGTCATCCAACGTGGCGAGAATGCTCACCAGTTGGGCATCGTCAGCGCGGCATTCGACTGCCAAGGCACCTTGCGCCGGCGCCGGTAGTAATACCACCGGGTCCAACGACTCGGACACCTGGTCTGTTCGTCCGATTCGTTGCAAACCGGCCCTGGCGACCACGACTGCATCGAGTTCACCACTGGCGACTTTGCCCAACCTGGAATCTAGGTTGCCTCTTAGGGGGCGGATTTCCAAACCGAGACCCAATGCTTTAAGCTGTGCCACCCGTCGGGGCGCCGACGTTCCGACAGTCGAGCCGGGCGGGAGCTCACCGAGGACCATGCCACCCCTGCTGACCAGGGCATCTCGCGGATCTGCCCGCGGCGGGACAGCAGCGATGACCAGGTCATCTTCGGGTGCGGTCGGCAAGTCTTTGTACGAATGGACAGCGACGTCAACTTCGCGATTTCGCAGCGCGACACGAATCGCGGTGGTGAATACACCGACGCCAATCTCGGCGACCGGAGCGGCCGACGCGTCGCCGTCAGTTTTGATGATGACCAATTCGGCCGGATGGCCAGCATCGGTCAGGGCTTGGGCAATAGTTCCCGCCTGCGTGGTCGCCAACAGCGAACCACGCGTACCGATACGGATCACGGCTGATCGGCCCCCGACGTCGAAACAGACTCCGCTGCACCCGGTTTGAGTTCAAACAATTCGCGTAGCGCTTCGGCGTAGTGGTCGCCGTTGGGTGTCGAAGCAAGTTGCTTTACGCGAACGGTCGGTGCGTGGAGCAACTTGTCGACGACGCGACGCACGGCCTTGGCAACCTCATCGCGCTGCGGGTCGTCGAGATCGGGAAGCCGCGAATTGAGTCGCAGAATCTCCGCCTCAACCACGTCGGCGGCGCGTTGTCGCAACGCCGCGACGGTCGGAGTGACCTCGGCCTGGCGCTGATTGGCCAGGTAACCGGCCAATTCGGTTGCGACGATGGTCCGTGCCGCCTCGGTGTCCTTTTCGGCTGCTTGCGTCTCCGAATCGCCGCGCAGGGATTCGATGTCCACGACGTGCACCCCGGGCAACCGAGCCGCTGCCGGATCGACGTTGCGGGGCAATCCCAGGTCGCAGAGGATGAGCGGGGTCGTCTTGGTGCGCCGCGCGAGAGCTTTGTGCACATCTCCGACGCCGACGACCGAGCCGATGGAACCTGAACAGGTCACCACGACGTCAGCGTCGGCCATCGCGGTGGTCAGACCATCGAGTCCGACACCGCGAGCCTCGATGCCATGGTTGGTCGCGACGTTGGTGGCCAGGTGCGACGCTTTCGCGACCGTCCGGTTCACGACCGTCAGGTCAGTGACGCCCTCCCGGGCGAGGTTCGCGGCGGCAAGGCCACCCATCGCCCCGGCCCCGAGCACCACTGCCGACTGATAGTCGTTGCCGGCGATCAGTCGACCACGGTGCAGCGCGACCGAAACCACGGATGCACCCGCGCGGTCGATGCCGGTTTCCGAGTGCACGCGCTTACCGACGTGCAATGCCTGCTGCGCCAGCTCATGCAGGACTCGACCGGTGGTCTTGTTGGCGTTCGCGCTGGTGTACGCGTTGCGAATCTGGCCGAGGATCTGCTGCTCGCCGACAACCAGGGAGTCAAGACCGGCTGCGACGGTGAAGAGATGTTCGGCCGCGGCCTCCGAGTACCGCACGTACGCGTGGGTGGTCATGTCGTTGATTGTCATGCCCGAGTGTTCGCCGAGCACGCTTCCGACAGCTTCCAGCGCGGGGTGGAAGGCATCGACGACCGCGTAGATCTCCACCCGGTTACAGGTGGAGACGACCATCGCTTCCGACACGGCTCGTGCGGCGAGGAGCTTGTCGACAATTTTGGGTCGGTCGTGGTCCGACACCGCGAGCCGCTCGAGCACGTCAACGGGCGCGCTGCGATGCGACACTCCGAACAACAAAACACTCACGACGTCATTGTCTCCCTGATCTCACCCATCAACACTATGCGTCACCTGCTGCGATGGGCATCCGTGTGGCCTGAAATGACAACACTTGCAACTCCAAGGCTAGATCAACCTGTCGGATGACCACTCCCGCAGTGTCATCTTGGGCGTGCAACTGGGTGGCCGTGACGTTGAGGATCTGTCGTACTCCCGCGGCGATGAAGGCGTCGCACACCTGCTGGGCCGACTCATCCGGTGTTGCGATGACAGCGATATCCCATGGCCCCGCTGAGCTGATGTTGGCGAGCGGAGCCACCAGTAGACCTTCATCGACGAGCGGACTGCCAATTAGTGTCGGATCGTCGTCGAAGAGAGCCGTGATGGTGAATCCCCGGCCGATGCCGGTGTGCGCCAAGAGCGCGTGGCCGAGGCGTCCGGCTCCAGCCAACGCGACGTTATGGGTGTCGTCGGTGTGCAAGGCCATGGCGATGCGGGCGATGAGACGACTGACGTCGTAGCCAACGCCACGCACTCCGTTGGCGCCCACATGCGAGAGATCCTTGCGGAGAATCGCGGAGTTGACCCCCGCCGCGGTTGCCAGTTGCTGGCTCGATGCGACGGCGATTCCGCGCTGGCTGTAGCTGCGGAGCACGTGCAGATACAGCGCCAGCCGCGCAACCGCCGGACCCGGTATTCGGGTCGGCGCTGTCTCCGGCCGTAGTGCAGTCATGATCAAGCGAGAGTATCCGAGCTTGTGAATTCGTTCACAACGCCCCCCGACGTCAGCGTCGAAGATCGGCTCGCAGACGCGGCTCGTCGACTTCCCAGTAACTGTGTTCAACGTCATCGAGAAGTATCACCGGAAGTCGGTCGCCGTATTCGGCGCGCAGGCTGGAGTCCCCGGCCTGAGCGGCCGCGTCGACGTCGACGACGCTGAACTCACAGCCCTCTTCGGCGCAGATACGGTCCAGGTCGGCGCGGGCGGTAATACACGCCGCACAACCGGTGCGGGACAACAGGACGATCGTCACGCTATTACTGTGCCATTCCGTCTAGTCTGGTGGGGCGACCGGCGCTCTGAGCGCCGTCACTTTGCCGTTCTTCACTTTGCCGTTGGAGGTTACGCACGTGACTGACGATCCTCGCTCGCCCGAAGACGATTCCGCCGATTGGGAATCACACGCGGCCGTCTCCAACGACTCCGAAGATGATCTCGACGACCACGAGTTCACCACCGCGACAAACGTTTCCGACATTCCCGTGAACGAACTCGACCTCGACGATCCCAGCCGCGTCTCCGCATGGCTAGCCGCACGCGCCGCGTCCGCCGGTGGCCGGTTCCGGCAGACGGCTTCCGAACTGCGCCAGGCACTCGCCGGTGAGGCCAGCGCCCGAGCCGCGTTTGAATCGTTGCGCGAGCGTCGGCGAGTTGCGGCCGCGCTGACCGCCGCGCGCGCCGACGAGTCGGTCGATGACCGCATCCTTGATGATCACCTGCTCGATGATCACCTGCTCGATGACACCACGCCGCCGGTAGCCCCCGACCTCACCGCCGCTGCCTTCTTCGACGTCGACAACACTCTCGTGCAGGGAGCCTCGATCGTCCACTTCGCCCGCGGCCTTGCCGCGCGAAAGTACTTCTCCTACAGCGACATCATGCAGTTCGCGTGGAGCCAGGCGAAGTTCCGCATCACCGGCAAGGAGAACGCCGACGACGTCGCGGAGGGTCGGGAGAAAGCGCTGTCGTTCATTGCCGGACGACCGACGAGCGAATTGGTCGAGCTTGGCGAAGACATCTACGACGATTTCATCTCCGACAAGATCTGGGCCGGGACCCGCGCGTTGACGCAAAAGCATCTCGACGCCGGGCAGCAGGTATGGCTGGTCACCGCGACGCCGGTGGAACTGGCGCAGACGATCGCCAACCGTCTCGGGCTGACCGGTGCGCTCGGCACCGTCGCCGAGAGCGTCGACGGCACCTTCACCGGCCGCCTCGTCGGAGATATCCTGCACGGCCCCGGTAAGGCACATGCGGTGCGCTCGTTGGCAATTCGCGAAGGACTCAACCTCAAACGGTGCACCGCGTACTCCGACTCACATAACGACGTACCGATGCTGTCGCTGGTGGGAACTGCTGTCGCGATTAATCCCGATTCCGACCTCAAGGACGTCGCGAAGGTCCGCGGCTGGGAAGTCTATGACTTCCGTACCGCCCGTAAGGCGGCCAAATATGGCGTGCGCACGGCGGTCGTGCTTGGCTTGGCCGCAGCCGCGACGAGCGGCACCGCAGCTGCGGTACGACACCTGCGGGCGAGCAAGGGCAATTCGCCAGTTGGGTGAAGGTTTGGGTGAAGCTGCTACCCGAAATACACGCTTCCGCGACGGCTGAGCATGCGGAATAGCGTCTGCTGAATTTCTTCGCGGACATGGTCGGTCAGATCGAACACGACCATCGGATCGTCGGCGGCCGACTCGTCATATGAGTCGGTCTCGATCGGCTTACCAAAGTGGATGTGCCATTTCGACGGCAACGGGATCAGACCGATCGGACCCAGCCACGGGAAAAGCGGGGTGACCGGAAGATAGGGCAGCCCAAGGACTTTCGCGAGCGGCTTCAGATCGCTGATCATCGGGTAGATCTCTTCCGATCCGACAATGGAGACCGGAACGATTGGCGCCGCGGTCCGCAGGGCGGTGGTGACAAATCCGCCACGACCAAAGCGCTGCAGCTTGTATCGGTCCTTGTACAACTTGCCGATGCCCTTGTAGCCCTCGGGCCACACGGCGGTCAGTTCGCCGGCGCGCAGCAACCTCTCGGCGTCGCTGTTGCAGGCAAGCGTCGCGCCAACCTTGCGTGCCAACTCGCCAACCGCGGGGGTATCAAAGGCCATGTCGGCGGCCAAGATTCGTAGGTGACGGCCGCCCGGGTGGTTGTCGTGCACTGCAAGCGACGTCATCAACGCGTCGACCGGAATGGCGCCAGCATGGTTGGCCACCAGGAGTGCGCCACCGTCGGTCGGGAGATTCTCAATGCCGGTGACTTCCACCCGGAACCACTTTTGGTACACCTGGCGGATCGCGGGGAAAAACACCGAATTGGTGAAATGCGGGTCAAAGCCGAAGTCGTCAACCTCATACTCGCCAGCCATACGCTCGCGGATGAATCCGGCCGTCGACGTCAGGGAGTCCGCCACCGCACCGCGAATGCCGTCGAGGCTGAACAGCGGGCTCGACTTGCTCGGTCCGGCATGTTCAACGCCAAGCGCGGCGTCGTCGAGCTGGATCTCGCTGTTAATCGGCGTGACCGCGGCCGGTGGTACTCCGAAGCCGTCGGTGTTGGGGTGACCTAGTGACTTATCAGCAACGCCGTCGCGTACCTGAACGCCGCGCGACGGTTCGCGAACCTCGGTAGAAACCTGGGAGGGGTGCCGACGCTTGCCCTTTTCACGACCTGCCGCGCGATCCTGCGCGGAGAATCCGTCTGCTGAGCCAGGTGTGGCGTAAAGCTGAATCACCTTAGCGGTGCGTGCATCCGACGCGCCGTGACCGACCATGATGTGCACCCCCAAACTTCCAGATTGTGACGTTGTTGCCGATGTCGCGAAGACAGATGATTCTTCCGAAAAGTTAGTCCTTCCGGAGATTCTACGGTGCGCCCCCACCAAGCGCAGCATCACGACGACTAATTCACACTTCTCTTACATTCAGATCAGTTGATGCGCGGTGGAAATCACCGAGCGCTCGATGTCGGCCCACTTCGCCGGCGAGATGACCGGCTTGCTCCCACCGCGTTCGATGAAGTCGTCAATGGTCGCCGCCGAGGTGAACTTTGGCGCGAATCCGAGTTCGGCCCGCATCCGAGTGGTGTCCAACACGCGGCCGTAGGTGAGGAAATCGGTTTGACTGGAACGCAATTTCACCGAGCGGACATCTTGCAGCACGGCCGAGACGGGAGCGAGAAGTCCCTTCGGAACCGGCATTTGGATATGCCCGGCCCGGCGAATCGCCTGAGCGAGACTCATCACTCCGTCGCCTGCGATATTGAAGGTGCCCGGCTTGCCGGCGAGCGTCGCGTGCTCGAGTGCGGCGAGCGCGTCTTCCTCGTGCAGGAACTGCATCCGGGGTGAAAATCCAACGACCGTCGGCACCACCGGCAACGAGAGGTAAGAGCCCATCCTGGTACGAATGCGGGGCCCGAGCATCGCCTGGTAGCGCAAGATCGTGACGTCGACGTCGTCGCGTCGGCGCGACAGACCTCGGCAGTAGCCCTCGATGTCGAGGAGGTCGCGACCGTAGCCTCCCGGCTCCCGACGCGCGCGATCACCTTCGGTGAAGTGCGATGGGTCTTTGCTACTTGCGCCGTACACCATCGCGCTGGAACGCAGGATAAGTCGCTTCACCGACGGGCTGCGCTGACACGCCGCTACCACCTGCATCGCGCCAACGACGTTGAACTCCTTGATGGCGGCCGAATGCGGGGCGTCGTCCATGATCGACGTCGCGGCGTGCACGACGGTGTCGATCTGATGATCGGCGATGGTCTGCGCGATCGTCGGACGTCGAATATCGAGGCGGACAAACTCCGCTCGACCCATGCGTCGAAGGAGTGCCTTCGTCGGCACGCGCGAATCGACGGCGACAATGGTTTCGATGTCGGGATTGGCGGCAAGGCGCGTGACGAGGTAACCACCCAAGAACGTCGATACCCCGGTCACCAGGACCGAGCGCGGCGCTGTTGACTTGGTAGGTGACTGATCAGTCATGTATCCACCCCGTTCCTAGCTGCGCGAAACAAAACTGCGCGAAACAAACCAAGTATCACCGAAAAAACAAGAACCCGCCCGATGGGCGGGTTTTTGCACATGTCTTATTTACCGAGTTTCCGTCGCTGGACTCGGGTGCGACGCAGCAGCTTGCGATGCTTCTTCTTCGACATGCGCTTGCGGCGCTTCTTGATCACTGAACCCATTGGGGCGCTTCCTAACCGATTGATACCAAAGACTCACGAGTGACCGTCGGGCCTACCCGTCCGGTCGAAGCTAACCTCCCCAGCCTACCGGCCGGGGAGTCACCAGCGAAATCGGGGCCACACGCGCACAAATTCCAGACACAACAACTCCCCCGCGGCAACATGTCGAACGTCGCGCAGGGGAGCTTTGCTTATGAAGTCGGACTTAGCCGACGTCGAAGTACGACGTCTCCAAGTAATCGTGCACAGCCTTAGCGTGCACCCGGAATGACCGGCCGACGCGCACAGCCGGTAGCTCACCGTTGTGCACCAGGCGATAAACCGTCATCTTCGATACGCGCATCAGCGATGCGACCTCGGCGACGGTCAGGAACTGCGTGCCACCGGCGGCGTTGCTCACCGTGGCGTTTCTGTCTCCAGACTTCTCTGCAGCCATGAACCCATACCTCTTTCGAGCACGTATCGCGGCCGCGGGCTTCCCCTCCCGCGGACATCAGACACGCACGTGCTTCTAGCAGCTTAGCGTGGCAGATGTGAATAAAGCGACGTGAGTGGCCAATCTTTTTCGAATTGCCCGGTTCAACTACCTCGAAATGTGGCGCTAGCTGGGCAGACGACTCCTATGCGACCCAGATCACCAATGAGTCACAACTACGCGACCGAAAATCAACCCTCAATGTCTACTCGATGGCTGTATGCGGCGCTTGCCGTCGCGGCGGCACGAGTTGCCTGGTAGACGGCGTGCCGGAAGCCGTTGGCCTCGAATTCGCGGATAGCTTCGGCGGTCGTTCCACCCGGCGACGTCACCGCGGCCCGAAGGTCGACCGGCGAAATCCCCGACTCGCTGAGAAGCGCACCTGCACCCTTGATCGTCTGCACCGCCAACTCGGCGGCCTGCGGGCGAGTC
>QIRE01000047.1_pt1 | contig 38434 bp, 32 predicted proteins | sample 2940141 | NCBI WGS metagenome assembly QIRE01 (sample SAMN09273532, study PRJNA473421) | Gut metagenome, whole genome shotgun sequencing project. | isolation source: gut tissue | host: Folsomia candida VU population | place: Netherlands: Amsterdam | collected 2016-03-06
ATCTACAGATCTTGCTCAAGCAGCGGGAGCTCGGTCGGGGAGCGCACTCGATGTTTGTCATGAACCACACCGATGGATTCGACTGCCCGGGCTGCGCCTGGCCCGACGACAAGAAGCTCACCCTCGACTTTTGTGAGAACGGCGTCAAACACGTCACCTGGGAGATGACGCCCAAGCGGGTGACTCGCGACTTCTTCGCCGCGCACACGGTGACCGAGCTGTCCGACTGGACCGATTTCGACCTCGAGAACGAGGGACGTCTCACCGAGCCGATGCGGTACGACGCCGCCACCGACCACTACGTACCAATTGGGTGGGACGACGCGTTTGCGTTGGTGGGCAACGCGATTCGATCGCTGGATAATCCCAACCAGGCGGCCTACTACACGTCGGGGCGGCTGAGTAACGAGTCGAGTTTCCTCTATCAGCTCATGGCCCGCGAGCTGGGGACCAACAACCTGCCGGACTGCTCCAACATGTGTCACGAGGCGTCGGGGCGGGCGCTGCGCGCTTCGATTGGAACCGGTAAGGGCACCGCGGATCTCGACGATTGGGAAGAATGCGACGCGCTATTCCTCCTCGGATCTAACGCCGCGTCGAATGCGCCACGCATGTTGACCGCACTCGCGGATGCGACACGTCGAGGTGCGACGGTTGTGCACATCAATCCGATGGTCGAAGTGGGCGCCACCAAGACCATCGTCCCGCACGAGATGCTGGACATGGCCTTGTTCCGCTCGACGTCGACGTCGGATCTGAATATCCAGGTACGCCCCGGCGGTGATCTCGCGTTAATGCGGGCCATCGCGAAGGTCGTGTTTGAGGCCGCCGCACAGGATCCGACGGTATTGGATGCGGCGTTCCTCGACGATAAGACGCATCACCTCGACGAGTACCGCGCGCTGGTGGAGGCGACGCCCTGGGAGGAGTTGGCTACTCAGTCAGGAGTCGGGGAAGCCATGCTCCGACGAGTGGGCGACATCTATTTGCGGTCGTCGAAGGCGATTGTCAGCTGGTGCCTCGGCGTGACGCAGCACGAACATGGCGTCGATACGGCACGCGAGATTGTCAACGTTCTGCTTCTGCGCGGCAATATTGGTCGGCCGGGTACGGGTCCGTCGCCAGTGCGAGGACACAGCAACGTCCAGGGAAACCGGACGTGCGGCATCAACCACGGTCCGACCGATGAATTCTCTGATCGGTTGGAGCAGGTGTGCGGCATTACCGCGCCGCGCGAGCATGGGCTCGACACGGTCGGGACCGTCGCGGCGATGCATTCCGGTTCGGTCAAAGTGTTTGTGGGTATGGGCGGAAACTTCGTCCTCGCCGCGCCCGATACTGCTTACACGGCAATGGGTTTGACGAAATGTGAACTCACCGTGCAGGTGAGCACCAAGCTGAACCGCAGTCATCTGGTTCATGGGCACGACGCGGTGATCCTGCCGTGCTTGGGGCGCAGCGAGAAGGACGAAGGGGAGTCGGGACTGCAGGGCCAAACCGTCGAGGACGCGATGAGCATGGTGCATATCTCCGTCGGCAAGCGTCGTCCCGCATCGCCGAACTTGAGGTCGGAGCCCTCGATCATCGCTGGGATCGCGATGGCGGCGCTACCCAATAGTTCGACGCCGTGGCAGGCGTATGCCGACGACTATGGACGCATCCGCGACGTCATGGCGGAAGTCCTTCCCGGATTTGAGGGATTCAACGAGCTGATCCAACAACCGGGCGGATTCCGAATTCCGCAGCCGGCGCGCGAGCGGGTGTTTGAGACGGCGTCGGGGTGTGCCGAATTCTCGTTGGCGCCGTTGCCGAATGTCATACCGGTCGACGACGACGTTCTCGTGCTGCAAACGATGCGCTCGCACGATCAGTGGAACACGACGATCTACTCCAACAACGATCGGTATCGCGGCATCAAGAACCTGCGCGAGTTGATCTTCCTCAACGAACGGGACATGGCTGCGCGCGGGCTGACCGAAGGTGATTTTGTGGACATCGCCGCGACGTCGAAGGACGGGACCGTCCGCACGCTGCGGAGGTTCCGTGCGCTCCGATACGACCTTCCGCTCGGTAGTGCGGCCGGGTATATGCCCGAGATGAATGCGCTGATCGGCATCGCCGACTACAGCACGCAAAGCAACCAGCCGTTGATGAAGAATGTGCAGGTAAAGCTCACGCGGAGTGAGTGAAACTTCTTGGTGGGCGCGGGGTCTGAGCTAATACACCGGCGCAGGTAGACTCCTACGTCGGGCGCGTCGGCGCCTCGGGGGCGATAGCTCAGTTGGTTAGAGCCGCGGACTCATAATCCGCTGGTCCCGGGTTCGAGCCCCGGTCGCCCCACCAACGGATTGCGCCTTCGCTCCAGACGACCTGTGCGGCGAAGGGCTGACTCAAACGCCTTCGGCCACCGTGGTGAGCGGACGTGCGCCCTGCGTGCCGTAAAGCTCGCGGGCCCGGGCCGGGGTGATCGTTTCGAGCAGCGTCGGCGCCTCGAACTTCAGGTGCTGGCGGAAGACCCGACTGGTCAGGGGAACGAAATATGCCGCGGTAGCCACCAGCGGGGCCATGTGGTTTGCCGCAGCGAGACGCGCCACGATGCGGCCGGGGATCCGGACAGCCAGGTCGATGATCCGCCACTGGTCGAATCGACCCAGCGTGCGCATGTATCGGGGCAGTGTCGAGATCGTCGCGAACGACAGGAACCGGCTGCCAAGTGCGAAGACGATCCCGGCGTTGGCGCGAGGAGTCCACAGCAGGTAGTGCATGGCGCGGAGAGCGGGCTCGGTGACGCACAGCTTCGGCCGCATCATTTCGAAGTAGGCATGGACTTCCTCGCGGGAGCGCGGCACGTCCTCGGGTCGGCAGGTCTGCAATTCGGCCGCGATCGCGCATTCGGCCCAGTATCGCCGTTCTTCGGCCTCACTCAGCGGGCCCGGCCCGAACATCTCGTAGGCCTTGAGTACCGAATGCCAGCCGGTGACGTGGATCCACAACTGAGTGTCGGGACTGTTGGCGCTGTAGCGCTTGCCGCTAACCGGTTCAATGCCGGTCATCGGGGCATGGATCTGCATCAAGTGTTCCGATGCCTGGATGGCGGTCCGGCCGTCGCCGAGCGCAACCAGCAGGAAGTAGGCCAGCGTGTAGTCCAGTCGCTTGGCCGGGTTGCTGTAGATGCCGCCGGCATCGGCGACCGCCGCGGTGAGGAACGGTTCGAGATGTTCCAGGACCACCGAGCGTTGGAAGCCGAGCAACGCCGTCGGCGAACCCCAGACCTTCCACGACGGTGAGTCGGGTCCGAAGAGTCCGTAGTCGTCGCGACGAAGAGTGGTCAGATCGAATGTCATCACGATGCTCCTTTGCAGCGCCGGTTCGCACCAGCGGTGAATACAACGCAACCGTAGCAATTAGTCGGCTTCAATACAACAGTGCCGTAGGATTACGTAATGAACGGACTCCTGACCGAGTGCCAGGACGTCGCAATGGAGACACCACTATGTATAGGTGGGAGGTGATCGACCGATGACGGCAACACGCGCCGACGGGCCGCGTCGCCGATACGCGCCCCGGATGCCGCCGCACGAGCGCAGAGTTCAGCTGCTCGACGCGGCCTTCGCGGTGTTGAGTCGAGTGGAACTGCACGAACTCAGCATGGAGGCTGTCGCCCAGGAGGCCGGCGTCGGCAAACCGGTGCTCTACACCGTATTCAGTACCCGGGCCGAATTGGTCGAAGCGCTGTTGGAACGTGAACGGCGACGCGGCCTGGAACAGATCGCCGCCACGCTGCCGACCAGTCTCGTCGACATCGAGCCGCTGCGGGCCGCGTCGGCCACGGTGGAAATGTTCGTCGGTGTGGCACTGGAGAATCCGACCCGCTGGCGGCTGATCCTGACAGCGCCGAGTAGCGCGCCCGACGAATACCGTTCGGCTCTGCGGCATTCACGCGCCGACATCCTCGGGCGCGCCGAAGCATTGGTGCGGATCGGAATCGCGATACAACCGGGTTGGGCCGGAATGGATGCCGCACTGCTGGCCAACTCGGTGCTCACAGTCGCGGAAATGCTAGGGCGGCTGGCGGTCAGTCACCCGGAGGAATATCCGCGCGAACGACTCGAGGCCTATGTCGCCTCAGTCCTCGCGCTGGCCACCGGTGCTGGTTCGCGCACTTGAGGCACCTAGACGCCTACTCCTCGGTCGACAACACGGCCTCCACAAAGCCGTTTACTCGCCGCGTTAGGTCGGCGACGCGTTCGGCTCGGATGGCGTCGAGGTCGGTGCCCTTGTGATAGGCGGGCGGCAGCTGGCGTGCGTTCTTGGAGCACCCAAAGTTGTCGCAGACCAGGACTCCAACTGTGTCGCCTCGCCGGCCGGCGGAACCGGCACGTCGAACCGTATAGAGCACGCATTCATTGGTGAGGTTAACGTCGTTGCACCACGAACACATGGCGCGGCCACGCGGCTTGGCCTCGGCCCGCGTCAAAAGTAGTGCGACAGGGCCACTTTCGGTGTCGGCGACGATATAGGAGCGACGCGGAATCTTGCGGTCACGCCAACCGTAGAAGTCGAGACGGTCAAAGTCGACGTGGTCGAAGTTGTCCGCGAATGTGACTCGGTTGACCTCGCTGCGGGTTGCGCCGCGAAACGCAGCCAGAATCTGGTCTTGGGTATATGTCTTCATGAGATGACCTTCTTAGGAAGTGCCCACGCAGGTCAACCGAATTCTGTTGCTGACGGACAGTGTCATACCCCGGTCGTACGCTGAGCCTCCCCAACCGCAGGAGACCATCATGCGTCGCATTCTTATCGTCCTCGCCACCGCAGCAACTGTGCTGCTCCCACTCGGCGTAGCCCCCGCGCACGCGTCTGCCGGCGGATACGAAGTCGCGTACTACTTTTGGACGAACAGCAGCGATCTTGACTTCGCTTACACCAAAGCCGATGGGGGAACGTTCGCCCAAACTAACCGACGTTTCACCAGTACGAACAAGAACGGCGCGTACTACCTGAGCCGCAGAATCGTCGTGACGGACGCATACTTCACCGCAAGTTCACGCCTGTCCACCGACGAAACTGAAGACGCGTCGTGGGTCGAATGCGCGATCTACGCCAACGGTGTTGAGCAGAACCGTCAGTCGTCGACGGGCGCTGCCGCCTCGGTGTACTGCTAGCAACGCGTGCAGGGGTCAGGCCGGAGAGTCGCCAAAAACACACTTCACTCAGATACACCTCGTCGGGCCGTGAGGTGGATCTGTGCGAACGGGGTGGCTGACGGCAACCGGCGGAAAGCGCCGAGAGTGAGCAAAATCCCCGCTACCGGTCTGCGCTGGTAGCGGGGATTTCTGTGTGCTCCCCCGACTGGACTCGAACCAGTAACCGTTCGATTAACAGTCGAATGCTCTGCCAATTGAGCTACGGGGGATTGCTCGCGGTCGGCGGTAAAACCATCACCTCAACCGAACGATGACTCTAGCGTATGGACGTCGTCGGAAACAAAGCGGCTGGTCAATCGCTCCAAATGCCGGTGGTCTCCAAATGGGCGAGCAGGCGAGTGGCGCCATCGTCGAACTGCCGCTGCGTTTGCGCCACGATTTCGTCGCGGTCTCCAGAGCGGTACGCGGCCACCAGTCGATCGTGACTGTCCAGGGCGACGGCACCCCAATCGGAGTCGCCGGCGTACAGCTGGGTCGGCGTGTAGCGCGTCGCGCCGTGCAGAAACCAGGTGAGTTTTCCGCTGCCAGCGATGAGGTTGTGGCGCCGATGCCATTCGTATTCGGCGGCGATGACACCGTCGCGAAAGCCACGCGAAACCGCTTGGCGCAGTTCGTCGTTCAGTGCGGTCAGCTCGTCGAGTTCGGACGCGGAGATGATGTCGGCGATCCGCAACGCCAGCTTTACCGTGATCTGAGATTGCAGCCAGAAGAGGTCAGCAACGTCGTCGCGCGTCAACTCGGCTACCGCGTACCCGCGGTGGGGGACCAACTGCACCATTCCCTCGCCCCGCAACGTCAGCAATGCCTCACGCACCGGCGTCACGCTGACTCCCAATCGAGCGGCGGCCTCGTCCATCCGGATGTATTCGCCGGGTCGGAATTCGGCGGTCATGATGGCATGCCGCAGGTTGGCCGCAACCTCATCGGAGAGTTGCGGCCGCCGCAGCGGTCGGACCTGTGTGCTCACTCGGTCACCTACGCGTTTAGAGGCCGTAGGTTTTCCCGATGACGTCGCGCTGGATTTCATTGGTTCCACCGTAAACCGTCGAGATGATTGCGCCGCGCATCAGCTGCTCCGCGTCGAACTCTGTTGCGTAGCCGTAGCCACCCATCATCTGCATGCCGTCGATGGTCATCGCCTTCGACGTTTCGGTGGTCTTCAGCTTCACCATCGACGCCTCGCGCGGGAACACCTTGCCGGGATTGGCGTCAGCCTTCTCGGCCAAGCTGTACACAAGCAGCTTTGAGCATTCAATCTCGGTTGCATGGTCGGCCATTCGATGACGAAGGGCCTGGAAGGTGCCAACCGGGCGACCAAACTGCTTGCGTTCGGTGATGAACTTCAACGTGTCGTCGAAGGAACGTTCCGCGACGCCCAGTTGCATTGCGCCGAGAATGAGCCGCTCGGTGTTGAGGCCCGCCATCAGTTGATTCCAGCCATTGCCCACCGTTCCGACGACCGCGGAGTCGGGGACAAAGCAGTCGGTGAAGTAGAGGTCGTTGACCTCCCGACCACCTAGCGTGTCGATGCCGGAGATCTTGAGCCCGTCGGTATCAGCGGGAATGTGGAACTGGGTGAGGCCTTCATGCTTCGCACCCGACTTGTCGGTGCGTGCGATGAGCAGGATCGACTTGGCGAAATGCGCGTTGGAGCACCACGTCTTCTGGCCGTTGATCCGCCAACCGCCGTCGACCTTCTCGGCACGACACACCAGCGCCCCGACGTCGGAGCCCGCTTCCGGCTCCGACATTGAGATCGACAGGCTGTCACCAGCGGCGACGCCGGGAAGCACCTCGCCCTTGAGGTCGTCGCTGGCGAACTTCGCATACGCCGCTGCAGTAATGAACGTTGGGCCAACGCCACCCACCGGCGCACCGCCACGCATCGCTTCTTCGAGGAAAATGCACATCTCGACGTTGCCCGCGCCGGCGCCGCCGTACTCCTCGGGAACCAGAATTCCGGCCCAGCCGAGCTTGGCCATCTTTCGGTACAACTCGTCCGAGTGCAGCTCGGCCCCTCGGTTCGTGAGTCGATCGCGCTGTTCGCGGGTGCCCGCTTCGCGCTGGCTGAAGTCGGCCACGGCCTTGGCGAAGGCGCGGTGTTCATCGGTGAAGTTCACTGGGTTTCCTCTGCTGTGTGTTGTCGACGTGCCCGTCTATAGACGGAAATCTATCACATATATTTGATATGAGAGCTACGGGATATGGCGTTGGTCGCATCGCTGGTTACATTGGTCGCCATGGCTGACAAGCAATCAGGGGACGAATCGCACGACGAGCTTCTCGCCGCGAACCGTGCGAATCGTGCGAAGGCCAAGGAGGACGCGGCGGCGAAGGAAGCCAAGGAGCAAGCGAAGAAGGATCGCGTCCCGCGCAAACTCTCCGCGTCGCCGACGCAGCGCCGAGTCTCTGCCTCACCTCGATATACCCTGATCGCCGTTGCCGCGCTCGCGGCGGTGTTCGCAATTCTGGCCGCCTACTTTGGGTACCGGTACTTCGACGTCCGCAGCAAGTACGACCACGGCGCCTCATCGTCGTCGTACGCATCGGAGGCGATGGATTCGGCGCGCAGCTACGCCGCGACGATCGCGACCTATGACCCGAAAAACTACGACGATCTCGATCGCCGAATCAAAGCAATTTCGACGCCGGGTTTCGCCGAGTCGTATGCCAAGCAATCGACCGAGGCGCGCAAGGGCAACACGAATGCGAACGGATCGTCGAAGGCGGAGTCTAAGTACGCGGGATTGCAGTCGCTGACGAAAGATACGGCCGTGGTCCTGGTGACACTCGACCAAACTGTCACGGTGCCCGACTTGAAATCGGCTGTGCCCGATGGGATCCCATACCAGTCGCGGGTGGTTCTGACGCTCAAACGCGATGGTGATCGCTGGTTGGTCGCCGACCTGCAGACCGTCTAGCTCCGACGCTCAGGGAGTCGAATCGAGCAGCAGGCTCCGCATCAAGGCGGCCGACAGTGCGGGTGCGACAGGTCCTGTCCGGGCTAGATCACCCGCGACGTTGAGTGCCGCATGGACGAGGAATCGTGCCTGTGACAGTGAGACTTCCGGGCGGCATTGTTGAATCCAGCTGGCCCATTCGTCGATGTTGCGACGCTGCTGCTTTCGCAGAGCGACCTGTTGCTCATCGGGTAGGCTGCCGATCTCGGTGAGGTAGACGCCGACCAGTTTTGCGTTGACTTCGCATAGGTCGACGTAGCTGGATACCAAGCGCGCCACCGCATCTCGCGGATCTTGCGCGCTAGCTAGCGCATTGTCGATCGCGGCAAGCATCCGGTCACCGAAACGCCAGAAGGCCGCTTCCAAAATCGCCGATTTGCTTTCGTAGTGGCGATAGACGCCCGACGTTGGGAGATTGACCGACGAGGCGATGTCTTCAACGGACACCTCATGAAATCCACGTTGGGCAAACAGTGGAATCGACTGTCGCAGAATGAGTTCTCGCTTCGACGACGGGGCGAGACCACCTTCTGCCCTCACCTGAACTCGCGAGCTGGCGGGAGGGTCGGGTTGTGTGACCATTGCCAGCGCCGCGTCGAGGAGGATCGACTCGACCTGTCGCGTGGGAAGGGTGGCGCGGTGCGTTGAGGGACTTCCCGCGATGCTGGTCGCCGCTGCGGCGAACGCGTTCGCCTGAGCCGGGTCGAGCGGTGAACATCCCAGCTCGGCGCGGACATCGGCGATCGCCGATCTGATCCGACGGTGTTGGTCGATGGAAACGTCGCGGACGAAGGCTGCGTCCTGGTCGTCGAGGAACCGGGCCTGCCATCGGTAGAGACCACCGCCCCTATTCTCGACGGAGGCGTCGATGAGCCCGCGCAGGAGTCCGGATAGGCGTTCAGTTGGGGGTAGTGCGTCGTCGACGTCGGCGATCGATGCGCGCAGTGCCTCCGCCAGCCGATGCGACGTCGCCGCGAACAGCGCGTACTTATTCGGAAAGTGTCGGTAGAGCGCGGGAACGGAAATGCCGACCTCGTCGGCGATGGTGTCCAGCCGCGTACTGCGATAGCCGTTCGCGCTGAAATTGGCTGCGGCCACCGTGAGGATGGTGTCGCGACGGTCTGCTGGCCGTCGCCGTTTCGCAGGCATGTCCGCATACGCTACCTGATTCACCAATTCGCGAAGGGTAGTCCACTACTTCTCGTAAATATGCTGGTTAATATCGTATTTGCGCAAGCTAAGTTAGTCCAGGTTCTCGTGATCTACGTCGCATCTATGCTACAAATGACTTCAACCGGACGCGTCGTTAAGACGTGTCGACACCTAGCGCAGTGAGGGTTCATGACAGCAGAACTCGACGTCATCGACGGAATCGCGGCGACCGTCGATGAGAGTGGTATCGGTCGAATCACTATCAGCCGACCGCACCGAATGAACGCACTCGATGGCCTGGCGTCGAAGCGGATCCAGGATGTCCTCGCCGAGTGGGCGAGCCGCGACGACGTCCGCGTGATCGTGCTCGATGGCGCGGGCGGCAGCTTCTCTACCGGCGCGGACGTGGTCGGTATCGCGGCCAGGGCGGCCGACTCAGCTGGATTGTCGGGGGAGCAGGCTCGCGGAATCATCAGCGGCGGAACCGATCTCGCGCTCGCGCTGCGGGGTGTGCCACAACCAATTATCGCGGCGGTCGACGGTGCCGCGGCCGGTATCGGCGCGTCGCTGGCCGTCGGAGCCGACCTGATCTATGCCACCGAACGGTCGTACTTCCTGCTGGCCTTCGTCAACATTGGGCTGATGCCTGACGGCGGAGCGTCGATGCTATTCGCGGCGGCGCTGGGTCGGGCCCGAGCAAACGAGATGGCGTTGCTCGGCGAAAAGCTGTTCGCGACCCCCGCGTTGGAGGCAGGCCTGATCAATCAGGTCGTCGCGGACCGCACGGCGCTCGACGCGACGGTCGAGGCCGTCGCGTCCCGGCTTGCCAAGCGTTCACCTGTGGCGATGAAGCTCACCAAAGCGGCCTTCGACGCCCATACTCTCGCTGGGCTTTCGGCTGCGCTTGACCGCGAATTAGCCGGTCAGACAACGCTTTTGCAGTCGCCCGAGTTTCAGGCCGCGATCGCGGCATTTGCCGGCAAATCCAAGCACTGACACGTTCACCGATTAATCAATGGCTACCGATCAATCAATAGCTACCGATCAACGACCAGGAGTTCCCATGTCTTCGGCCAGTTCCGCCACTAACAACGTCACCAATTCCAACGTCACAGAATTCAACGCCGAGCCGCTGCGCTCGCGACGAGCTCACTGGAACAGCCAGGTTCGTCGGCACGCGGTCATGATGCCCGACGCCCCGGCGCTGCGCTTCCTCGGACAGACCACCACGTGGAGTCAGCTTGAGCAGCGCACCGCAGCGTTCGCGGCGGCCCTGCATCGTCGCGGGGTGAAGTTCGGCGATCGCGTGCTGATCCTGATGCTCAATCGCACCGAGTACGTGGAAGCCGTGTTGGGCGCCAACCTGATCGGTGCCATCCCGGTCCCGGTGAACTTCCGCATGAGCCCGGCCGAGATCGGCTTCCTGGTCGCCGACAGCGGTGCGCGCTGGGTCGTCGTCGAATCGCTTCTGGCGCCGCTGGCTGACGGCGTGAAGGCAGCGACCGGTGCGATCGACGAGATCGTCGAGGTTACCGCTCCCGGGGCCGACGCCGGCGAAGGTCACCTGAACTACGAGGAACTGCTCGCGGGCGGCTCCGACGATCTGCCCGTCCTGGACATCGCCGAAGACACCATCGCGCTGATCATGTACACCTCCGGTACCACCGGAAAGCCCAAGGGCGCCATGCTTTCCCATGGCAACCTGCAGGCACAGGCCATGACGCTGCTCTACTCGCTCAACACCGCAGCCGACGACATCGGTACCTGCGTGCCACCCATGTTCCACATCGCGGCGCTGGGAGCGATGACTTCGGCTGTCTACGTCGGGGCCGTCACGGTCATCCATCCGCTTGGCGCTTTCGACGCCGACGAAATGTTGGACATGTTTGAACGCGAGCAGATCACCACAACCTTCCTGGTGCCCGCGCAGTGGCAGGCCGTCTGCGCCGCCCAGCAAGCCAAGCCACGGAAGGTCGCGCTGCGCGTGCTGTCGTGGGGTGCGGCACCTGCGTCGGACACCGTTCTGCAGGCGATGAGTGACACCTTCCCCGACGCGGTGAACATCGCCGTGTTTGGTCAGACTGAGATGTCGCCGGTCACGTGTGCGTTGGACGGTAAGGACGCGCTGCGCAAGATTGGCTCGGTCGGCAAGGTCGTCCCGTCGGTGACAGCTCGCATTGTCGATCCGCTGATGGACGACGTCCCCGAGGGTGAGGTTGGCGAAATCGTGTACCGCGGTCCCGGGATGATGAGCGGCTATTGGCAGAACGAGCAGGGCACCGCCGACGCATTCGCAGGTGGGTGGTTTCACTCCGGTGACCTGGTGCGACGCGACGAAGAGGGATTCATTTACGTCGTTGACCGGGCCAAGGACATGATCATTTCCGGCGGCGAGAACATCTACTGCGCCGAGGTGGAGAACGCGCTGTTCGGTCATCCGCGGATCGCGGAGGCGGCGGTCATCGGTCGGGCCGACGAGAAGTGGGGCGAGGTACCTGTTGCGGTCGTCGTAGTCAACGACGGCGGCGAACTGACACTCGATGAATTGGAGCCCTACCTCAACGAAAACCTCGCACGGTACAAGCACCCGAAGGACATCGTCATCGTCGACGAACTGCCGCGAAATGCCGGCGGCAAGGTGGTCAAGCCGACTCTCCGGAGTTCATACGGCAGCAAGGATGCTGGGCTCGCCCGCTAGCGTCGGGGTAGGTTCGACACCGAAACTGGAACGTGTTTCAATTTGTGTGGTTGGTGACTACGCTCACAGGTAAGCGCGGGGAGCCCCGCCACGATGGTTGTGAAACGAGGATGACGTGAAAACTAAAGCTGCACTGTTGCGTGAACTGAACTCGCCGTGGGCGATCGAGGAGATTGAACTCGGCGACCCGAAGGCGCATGAGGTCAAGATCAAGATGGAAGCCGCTGGCATGTGCCACTCGGACCATCACCTGGTGTCGGGCGGCATTCCGATGGCTGGCTTCCCGATCCTGGGTGGTCACGAGGGTGCCGGTGTGATCGCCGAAGTTGGCGAAGGCGTCACCGACTTCGAGGTCGGCGACCACGTCGTGCTGTCGTTCATCCCGTCGTGCGGCAAATGTAAGTCGTGTAAGGCCGGACTGGCGAACCTGTGTGACTTCGGCGCGATGCTGCTGCAAGGCGAGGCCGTCTCCGACCACACCTTCCGCATCCAGACCGCCAAGGGTGAGAACGTCTACCCGATGACCCTGTTGGGCACCTTTGCTCCATACATGGTTGTGCACGAGGCTTCGGTCGTGAAGATCGACAAGGACATTCCGTTCGAGGTTGCCGCCCTCTGTGGCTGTGGCATCCCCACCGGTTACGGGTCGTCGACCCGCAGCGGCGACGTTCGCCCGGGTGAGGACGTCGCGATCGTCGGCGTTGGTGGCGTGGGTACCGCTGCGCTGCAAGGTGCCGTCATCGCCGGTGCGCGCAATGTGTTCGCCATCGACCCGGTCGAGTGGAAGCGCGAGCAGGCACTCAAGTTCGGCGCGACCGCGGCCTACGCTTCGGTCGAAGAGGCCATGAACGAGATCGGCAACACCACCGAGTGGGGCATGTGCCAGAAGGTCATCGTGACCGTCGGTGAGGTGTTCGGCAAGGACGTCGACACCTGGCTAAGCATCACCGCCAAAGCTGGCACCTGCGTGCTGACCGGCATGGGCAACATGATGGACAATCAGGTCACCCTGAACCTATCGATGCTCACCCTGCTGCAGAAGAACCTGCAGGGCTCGATCTTCGGTGGCGCCAACCCCAAGCTGGATATCCCGCTGCTGCTGTCGATGTACAAGGTCGGCAAGCTCAACATCGCAGACATGATCACCCGGCAGTACCGCCTCGATCAGATCAACGAGGGCTACACCGACATGCTCGAAGGCCGCAACATCCGTGGCGTGATTCGCTTCACCGAAGAAGACTGGTGAGGTTCGCAATCTGCGTCAGCGAGTAACGTCGCCTAGCGTGGCGTTGCTAGCGGAACTTGCGGATTGGCCGGTCGACCACGTCGCCGGCGCAGTACTCAACAGCAGTGGGATCGTCGAAACATTCGGCGATCCCACTGCTGTTTTTGACTTGGCGTCGGTTACTAAACCGCTTGTGGCGCAGGCAGTTCTCGTTGCGGTGGAAGAAGGTGCCGTGGAACTCGACGACCCGGCTGGATTGCCGGGTGCCACGATCGCCCACCTGCTGGCGCATGCGTCGGGGATGGCGTTTGATTCGCGCGAAGCGGCGGCCCCGGTCGGCACGCAACGCATCTATTCGAGCGCCGGGTTTGAGGTGCTTGCCGAAATTATCAGTGCGGCAACCGATATCGACTTTCCCGACTACTTAACCCAGGCCGTCTGCGAGCCGTTAGGCATGTCGTCGACGGTGCTTGCGGGACCCGCCGGCCACGGTGCGAGGTCCAGCGTCGGGGACCTGTCGGCGTTTGCCGCCGACCTACTGGCGCCGACGCTCATCTCAGCGCAACTTCATGCGCGCGCGACGTCGGTGCAATTTCCGGGCCTTGACGGATTTGTCCCCGGATACGGGCGACACCGGCCCAATGACTGGGGCCTCGGGTTTGAGATTCGCGGACACAAGACGCCGCACTGGACCGGAGCGGAGAATTCGCCGCGCACCTACGGGCATTTTGGTCAGGCGGGCACTTTCCTGTGGGTCGATCCGGAGCTCGACGCGGCGTGCGTTGTGCTCACTGACCGGCCGTTCGGCGCGTGGGCGAAACCGCTGTGGAGTGAGTTCAATACGCGCCTGGTCACCAACCTGCAGTGAGGCAAGCCTTACCTGTCTTGTAGGGTGTTGTTATGGCAGCACGTGGAATCGGCGGGACCGTGATGCGGGCATTCGGTGCTCGCGACCATATTTCGACTGTGACCGACGTCGTCGAACTGACGCCGCATTGCATTCGCGTCAGCTTCGTCTCCGAGACGCTGTTTAGCGACGCGATCGACGCACCTACGTCGTGGGTGCGCGGATGGTTTCCCGGGGAGAAGGGTCGCGAGTTTCAGCGCGGCTACACCTTCTCGAAGGCGAATGCGCAGACCGGCGAGTTCTCTATCGACTTTGTTCTTCACGAGCCGTCCGGACCGGCGTCGAGCTGGGCGGCGACGGCCGTGCCGGGCTCGGCCATCCCGTTCAACTCGATGGGTTCCAAGCCGTTTGAGGTACCCGCGGAGAACCCCCCGTCGGGGTATTTGCTGATCGGCGACGCCGCGTCGCTGATCGCGATCAACTCGATCATCGCGGTGGTGCCGGAAGACATCCCAATCGAGCTCTACCTGGAACAGCATGCCGCGCAAGACCGGGACCTGCCACTGAACTCGCATCCTCGACTGAACGTCACCTGGGTACACCGGTCGGACGCGTCGACGTTGGCGTCGGCGCTGCAGGTCCGCGACTGGAGCAATTGGTATGCGTGGACGGCACCCGAGTCAGGGTCGTTGAAGGAGATTCGCAAGCGACTCAAGGACTTTGGGTTCCCGCGCGCCGAGATTCACGCGCAGGCGTACTGGGTACAGGGCAAAGCGATGGGCACCGACCGCGGTCCCGACGACGTCGACGCTCCGGCCTCGAGCGCGCCGACCGCGACGGTTGACGAGCCGATGGCGGCGCAATCACCACAACCAGCGGTGCAAGGTCAATGGCGAGCCAACGCAGCCGGTCGGCTGCTCGCGCCACTCAAGCGCACCCTGATCCTCGCCGGCATTTTGCAGGCCATTGTCACGCTAATCGGATTGGCGCCGTTCGTAGTACTCGTCGAACTTGGTCGACGCCTCGTCGACGGCGCCGACGCGGCGGAACTATGGCAGTTGGGATTTGTCGCACTAGGACTGATTGGCCTTGGTCTGCTGCTGGAGGCGGCGCTGTCACTGTGGTTGCACACCGTCGATGCGCGGTTCTCCCGCGATCTCCGACAACGCCTGCTAACCAAGCTATCCCGACTTCCGTTGGGCTGGTTCACATCTCGCGATAGTGGGACCGTCAAGACACTGGTGGCCGACAACACGTTGTCGCTGCACTACCTCGTTACTCATGCCGTACTCGACGCGGTGGCCGCTGTCGTCGCGCCGATCGCGGTGCTCGTCTACCTATTCACCGTCGACGCCGGGATCGCGGCATTCCTGTTCATTCCGGTGGTCTGCTACCTGGTTGCGATGTGGCGCATGATGGTTCAGTCGGAGACCAACATTGCGTTGTCGCAGCGCTGGGTCGAGCGAATGAACGGCGAGGCGTCGAGCTATCTCAACGCGCAGCCGGTCATTCGCGTTTTCGGTGGAGTGATGTCATCGAGCTTCCGTCGAAGCCTCGACGGTTACATCGAGTTCCTCGAGGACTGGCAGCGCCCCTTCGTCAAAGCGAAAACAGTCATGGATCTCGCGACCCGGCCGACTACGTTCCTGTGGCTGATCGCGGTGGTCGGCACGCTCTTCGTCACCTGGGGCTGGGCGGCGCCGCTTGACCTGCTGCCATTCCTGTTGTTGGGCACGACATTTGGTGCCCGACTCCTCGGCATCGGCTACGGACTCAGTGGCTTGCGCACCGGAATGATTGCCGCGCGCGACATTGCCGTCACACTCGACGAACCCGAGCTGACCACCGCCCTCGACGATGGGTCGGTGGCCGAGCGTCCGGCCGGTCAGGTCGACTTCGAGCACGTGACGTTCGGCTACAACCCGGATCTACCTGTGTTGCACGATATTTCGCTGACCCTCAAGCCGGGGACCGTCACCGCGTTGGTCGGTCCGTCGGGGTCGGGTAAGTCGACGCTGGCCGCGTTGCTCGCCCGCTTCCATGACGTCAACGCCGGACGCATCGCCATCGGCGGGCGGGACATCTCCACGCTCGACGTCGATGAGTTGTACGCGCATCTCGGATTTGTGCTGCAGCAGACCCAATTGGTGCACGCATCGGTTGCTGACAACATCGCACTCGCCGTGCCGGACGCGTCACGAGAGCGTATTGAAGCCGCTGCTCGGGCCGCGAATATCCACGAGCGGATTCTGGAAATGCCTGCGGGTTACGACACGGTCCTCGGGCCCGACGCCGCGTTGTCGGGGGGTGAGCAACAACGACTGTCGATCGCGCGAGCGCTGCTGGCCGACGCCCCGGTCCTGATTCTGGACGAAGCGACCGCGTTCGCTGACCCAGAGTCTGAGTACCTGGTTCAGCAGTCACTGAGCCGCCTGCTTGCCGACCGAACCGTGTTGGTGATCGCGCATCGCCTGCACACGGTCGTCGACGCCGATGCGATCGTCGTCCTAGACGCCGGGCGCGTCGTCGAGACCGGAACACATGACGAACTTCTCGCCGCCGACGGTCGGTATCGGGCGATGTGGGATTCGGCCGGCGAGACAGCGTCGAGCGAAGCAATCACGACTGGAGCGCAGCGATGATCCGCACCCTGATTTCTCTTCTGCCACAACAGAGTCGACCTCAACTGACTCGGTTCGTTCTGCTCGTTGTCGCGTCGGTGATTCTTCGGGCAGTCAGCGTCGTGATGCTGGTGCCGCTGGTGTCCGCGCTGATGGACGGCGCCAACGGCGCCGCGTTGAAGTGGGTTGGGGCGCTCACGATCGCCACGATCGCCGGATGGATCATCGACTCCGCGGCGTCGCGGATTAGCTACGAGCTGGGGTTCACCCTGCTTGGCAGTGCGCAACACGGTGTAGCGCAACGACTCTCACAGGTTCGACTCACGTGGTTTTCCGCGTCGAACACCGCGACGGCCCGGCAGGCCATCGCGGCGACGGGGCCCGACATGGTTGGTGTGGTGATTTACCTCGTGGTGCCGCTGCTTAGTGCGGTGCTGTTGCCGGTTGTCATTGCGCTCGCGCTGATCCCGATCGCGTGGCCGCTCGCCATCGTCGCGGCCGCGGGTGTTCCGTTGATGCTGGCCGCGCTGTGGGGGACCGGCGCCATCAGTCAGCGCGCCGATCACGTTGCCGACGAGGCTAACTCGGCGATGACCGAGCGCGTCATCGAGTTTGCGCGAACTCAGCCCGCGCTGCGGGTCGCACGCCGCAGTGGCGCCGAACGAAGCCTCGCGGGTGCGGCGGTCGCACGTCAGCACGGAGCGGTGTTGCGCCTGATCCTGATGCAGATTCCCGGTCAGGTGCTATTCAGTCTCGCCAGTCAGATCGCCCTGTTCGCGCTTGCCGTGACAGCGGCGTGGCTGACCGTCCGCGGCGATCTCTCCGCGGCACAGGCGGTTGCGCTGATCGTCGTCGCGGTGCGGTACTTGGAGCCGTTCACCGTCGTCGGCGAATTGGCAGGTGGTTTGGAGACGATCCGGATCACGTTGCGTCGCATTGCGGCCGTGCTCGACGCGCCGGTTGATCCCGTCGGCGAGCGCGGCCTCGCCCGACCGGGTCACGCGCCGCGGATCGAGTTTGAGAGCGTCAGCTTCGACTATGGTGATCCGTCGCAGCCGGTGCTGCGCAACTTGGACCTGGTATTGGAGGCGGGCGCCGCAACAGCCATCGTCGGAGCGTCGGGGTCGGGGAAGAGCACGATCCTGGGACTTATCGCTGGACTTCACCAGCCGACGTCGGGGCGGATTCTCGTCGACGGCGTCGATGCAGCTGAACTAGACCTGCAGTCGCGTCGAGAATTGGTCAGCATGGTGTTCCAGCAGCCGTATCTGATGTCGGGGTCGATTGAAGAGAACGTGCTCGCGGGCGACCCAGCCGCCGAGGTATCCCGGGTTGGCCGTGCGACGTCGCTGGCGCGCGTCGATGAAATCACCGGACGGCTGCCCGAGGGGGCCGCGTCGAAGGTCGGGGAAGGTGGCACGATGTTGTCCGGTGGCGAGCGCCAGCGCGTCAGCATCGCGCGTGCGCTGTTGAAGCCCGCTCCTGTGCTTCTCATCGACGAGGCCACCAGCGCACTGGATAACGAGAATGAACGCGCGGTCGTTGATGCGCTGTCGGCCGACCAGGATCGCACGCGGGTGATCGTGGCACACCGTCGTGCGGGAATCCGGGGCGTCGATCGGGTCGTGGTCGTCGAGCGAGGTCAGGCAGTCGAGTCAGGCACGCCCGACGAGCTGATCGCATCAGGTGGACGGTTCGCGACGTTCTGGGATCAGCGCGGCGAGGCCGCATCGTGGACGGTCGGCCGCTGAGAAAGAGCTAGCAATTCCGTTGCACCACTAGCGCAACACGTGCAACATGAGGCACAATTAGTCACATAAGTGTGGTATCCGGCTCGTCGAGGTGTGTTGGGGAAGACGTTCCTCGTCGAAACCGGAGGTGAACTATCGTGCGCAACCTAGATCAGTTTGCGGACAGGACAACGGGAGTGGTGTACATCCACTCGGCGCCCGTAGCGCTGTGCCCGCATGTGGAGTGGGCCCTGTCGTCGACCCTGAACGCGCGAGCGAACCTCAAGTGGTCGGCCCAGGAAGCGGCGGGTGCGCGAACACAGCGTGCGACGGTCGACTGGGCGGGTCCGGTCGGGACCGGCGCGCGTCTGGTCAATGCGCTGCGCGAGTGGTCGGCGGTGAGCTTCGAGGTCACCGAGAACGCCAGCGACGGCGTCGACGGCGAGCGCTTCAGCTATGTGCCAGGGCTCGGACTATGGCGTGGAGCGATGAGCGCGAACGGCGACGTCATCCTCGGCGAGATGGAATTGCGATCGATGCTCGACGCTCAGCCCGACAGCGTTGGCCTGGCTGGCGCTGTCGAAGCGGCGCTCGGTACCGCGTGGGATGTCGCGCTAGAGCCCTATCGCATTGGCAGCGTCGGCGCCGAGGTGACCTGGTTGCAGCAGCGAGTGGGGTAGGACGCAACTGTACCCACTCCGTCTGGCTGTGCCGGTACCATATTAGGTACCAACTCGGGCACTACGACGCTAGGATCGGGTCATGCCGTCGCTCAACATCACTTTCACTGACGAAGAACAACAAGAACTGCGGGAGGCCGCCGAGAGAGAGAACGTCTCACTCAAGAGCTTCGCGCACGATGCGGTGACCGCTGCGGCGAGTTCGAAGAAACGTCAGGTCGCCGAGGCATCAAAAACCGTCGCTCGGGTGTCAGCTGAACTCAATCGTCGGTTGGCGTGACGACCTACTACCTCGACCGTGATGACATCCTGACCATCGCGGCCGACGCGTTTGGGGCCGTGCCCGTCGTCCGGGACTATGGGCTTCTTGATGCGGCGATCGCTCGGCCGCAGTCGAGCGTGTTCGGCGTCGATGCCTACCCCGACCTGTTTGAGAAGGCCGCGGCGCTGCTCCATTCGCTAGCTCGTAACCATGCACTCGTCGACGGCAACAAGCGGACAGCCTGGGCGTCGGCGTGGGTGTTCCTCACTGTCAACGGCTGTCCTCTAAACGATCACATCGACGTTGATCGAGCCGAGAAGTTCATGAACGATACGGCCACCGGCGCCCTCGAACTCGACGATATCGCTAACGAGCTCGAGCACTATCGCGGTTGAAAAGTCAGGCAGGCTAGCTCACAACGGAATGTTCTTGTGCCGACCACGACGCGCGGGCGCGGCAGCTAACGCTTCGGCGATTCGGGAACGAGTCAGTGCCGGATCGATGACGTCGTCGACGACGCCGATCGACTGCGCCCGGCCGAGTCCGCCCGCGATGGCCTCATGTTCCACCGCGAGACGCTCATGCAGTGCTTCGCGCTCATCTTCGGGTGCGGCGGCGAGGGCCTTCTTGTGCAGAATCCCGACAGCGGCTTTGGCGCCCATGACGGCGACTTCTGAACCGGGCCAAGCGAATACGGCCGTCGCGCCGAGCGCACGCGCATTCATCGCGATGTAGGCGCCACCGTAGATCTTTCGGGTCACCAACGTGACGCGGGGGACGGTGCATTCGGCGAACGCATGCAGCAGCTTGGCGCCACGACGCACCACGCCGTCCCATTCCTGCCCGACGCCGGGCAGGTAGCCGGGGACGTCGGTGATGACGATGAGCGGAATGCCGAACGCGTCGCACAGGCGCACGAAACGCGCGGCCTTTTCCGCGGACAGCGAATTGAGGCAACCACCCATCCGCAGTGGGTTATTGGCGATGACGCCGACGCTGCGTCCGGACAGTCGCCCGAACCCGACGACGATGTTGGGGGCCCACTTGGCCTGAATCTCCTCGAAGCTGGAGATTTCGGTCTTGCCGTCGGCGGCCAGCTCGGTGTCGAGGAGTCCGGTGACGACGGGGTGAACGTCGTAGGCGCGTCGATTCGACTCGGGGAGAAGCGCTTTGAGGTCGGTGTCGCCAGCCTCTGCCTTCGCGCGATTGAAGTGGCCCTGCTGGCTGAACGTCGATACGAGTCGACGGGCGCGCCACAGGGCGTCGGCCTCGGAGTCGGCGCTGATGTGGCTGACGCCGGACTTCTTACCGTGGGTCAGGGGACCGCCGAGCGACTCCATGTCGACCTGCTCGCCGGTCACGCTCTTCACAACGTCGGGGCCGGTGACAAAAACACGGCCTTCCGGCGCCATGATGACAATGTCGGTGAGGGCGGGGCCGTACGCGGCGCCGCCGGCCGCAAAGCCAACGACGACGGAAATCTGGGGGATGTAACCCGAGGCTCGAACCATGGCCTCGAAGACAAGTCCCACAGCGTGCAACGCCTCGACGCCCTCGGCGAGGCGAGCCCCACCCGAGTGCCAGATTCCGATGACCGGAGTCTGCTCCGCGATTGCGGTGTCGATGGCGTTGACGATGTGAGCACAGCCGACCACACCCATGGCACCGCCCATCACGGTGCCATCGGTGCAGAAGGACACGGTGCGAACACCGTTGACCTGGCCGATTGCGGCCTGCACACCCGACTTGTCGCGGGGGTGCAGCAGAGACATCGACCCTTCGTCGAAGAAGTTGGTCAAGCGCAACAGCGGATCTCGGGGATCTGCCGCTTCCTCATGGCCGGTGATGGGAGCCAATGTGGTCATCGCTGTGTCCTATCTCTTCGGTGTAGCTGGGTGACGCTCTTACGCGTTGCCGATCAGTAGCGACCGAATGCGATAGCCACGTTGTGACCACCGAATCCGAACGAGTTGTTGATGGCGTAATCGATCTGTCCGTAGCGAGGTTCGCCGTGGACGACGTCGATGTCGCACTCCGGGTCCTGGTTCTCCAGGTTCAGCGTCGGCGGGATGACGCCTTCTTCCACCGACTTGATGGTCAGCACCGATTCCAGTGCACCCACCGCGCCGATGGAGTGACCCAGAGCCGACTTTGGTGCGTACACCGCAGTCTGGTCACCAATCGCGTTCTTGATTCCGACAGCTTCGGCGGTATCTCCGATCGAGGTCGACGTCGCGTGCGCGTTCACGAACGAAATGTCGGCCTTGGTCAGTCCGGCGGTCTGGATCGCACGCGTCATCGCCCGGGCATTGCCCTGACCGCTTGGGTCGGGTGCGACGAGGTGGAAACCGTCGGAGGTGATGCCGCTGCCGAGTACGCGAGCGTGGATATGAGCGCCGCGAGCAAGCGCGTGCTCCTCACGCTCGAGGATCAGCATTGCAGCTGCTTCACCGAACACGAATCCGTCGCGATCACGATCGAACGGGCGCGATGCGGCCGCCGGATCGTCGTTGCGAGTACTCATCGCGCGCATCATCGAGAACGCCGCGATCGGGATTGCATCGATGTGTCCTTCGACGCCACCGGTCACAACCATGTCAGCGTCGCCCATGACGATGTGTCGCCATGCGTGGGCGATTGCCTCGGCACCCGATGAACACGCCGAAACCGGGGTGATCACACCGGCGCGTGCGCCGACGTTGAGTCCGGTGACTGCGGCCGGACCATTTGGCATGGCCATCGAAACGGCCAGCGGAGAGACCTTGCGGTAGTTACCGGAGGTCTCAATTGCCTTCACGGCGTCGATCATGGCGTCGCCGCCACCCTGACCGGTGCCAATAACGACGGCCAGACGGTCCCTATCGACGTCTGGCTCGCCCGCCTGGGCCCAGAGCCGCTTGCTCATCACGTGGGCTACGCGCTCGACGTAGGCCATGCGACGAGCCTCAACACGAGTGACTTCCTCGGACGGATCCTGGAGGAGACGGCCACCGATGCGGCACGGCAGTTCGCCGTACGCGGTGACGAAGTCGTCGGTGAGGGCGCGGATACCGGACTTACCGGCGAGAAGCCCTTCCCACGTCGAATCGAGATCGACGCCTAGCGACGTGGTAGCGACCATCGAGGTCACCACCACGTTGGGGAAGTTGCCTCCCAGGGTGGAGTATTCGCGAAGCGACGCGCTCACGCGCCAGCTTTCTTGTCCTCGGCAACCTTGGCAGCGATAGCTGCGGCAGCCTCGGGGTTCTCAGCTTCGAGCTTCTGGATGTAACCGACAGCGTCGCCGACGGTACGCAGGCCAGCGAGATCCTCATCGGGGATCTTGACGCCGTACTTGTCTTCGGTCTGAACGGCGATCTCCACCATCGACAGCGAGTCAATGTCCAGGTCGTCGACGAAAGACTTGTCCATCGTGACTTCAGACGGCTCGATGCCGGTGACTTCCTCGATGATCTCTGCGATACCGGCGATCAGATCTTCCTGGTTGGCGGCCACGTGGTGGCTCCCTTCATGCATGTGAACTCTGGCTCTCAGAGCACGTTCTTGGGGTACTGCTTCGTATTTCCGGGCGGCGTCAATGCGCCGCTTGGATTCGCCGAGGGGCTCGGCGGTCCGGGGGCTGCGGGTCGGTTAGACCCGCTACCGCTTATCCAAGTTCGGGATGTCCGACAGGTCGTCGGGCTTCTTGAGGGCACGGGTTGGGGTGCCCTTGAGTTCGCGCTTGGCGATTCCGACCAATGTTCCGGCCGGGGGCAACTCGATAATCGCGTCGGTGCCTTGCTCACGCATGGTGACCGAGCACAGATCCCAGCGCACCGGGCTGGTGACCTGGGCGACAAGCTTGGTGAGCGCGGTCGTACCGTCGGTGACCGGCTGCCCGTCGGAGTTCGACAGCAGCGTGAACGTCGGGTCCGCGGGCGTGATCTTGGCCGCTGCTGCCGCGACCGCGTCCTGAGCTGGAGCCATGAACCGGGTGTGGAAGGCGCCGGCGACCGCGAGTTTGCGGATGCGGGCCTTCTCCGGCGGGTTGGCGATCAGCTCGTCGATGGCTTCGACGTTGCCGGCCGCGACGATCTGTCCGACCGCGTTGCGGTTAGCAGGAACCAGATCCAGTTCGTCCAGGCGTGCGAGTACCTCGGCCTCATCGCCGCCGAGGACAGCGGCCATGGTGGTGGGCTCAAGCGCGCACGCCTTGGCCATTTCGGCGCCCCGGACGGCAGCAAGGGTGACGGCTTCGTCTGCGGTAATAACCCCGCTGATAGCTGCTGCCGCGAGTTCGCCGACGGAATGGCCGGCCATGATGGTGTCCGCGGGAATCGTGTAGCGCTTGGCGAACTCATCGGCTGCGAGGAGAACGGAGGCAACGACGAGCGGCTGAGTGATCGCCGTGTCGGTGATCTCGTCCGCGGTGGCGGTGGTTCCTAACTTTTCCAAGTCGAGGCCGATCAGTTTGGACCAAGTGGCCAACTGATCGCGGGCACCAGGAAGGTCCACCCACTCGGTGAGCATTCCTGGGGTCTGAGAGCCCTGTCCGGGCGCAAGCAACGAAAGCACGTCCCTAGCGAACACCCTCCGGGGCCTTCTTGTGGGTGTTGGGGCCAATGAACCTTGAGGCGTGACTTTGTAGGGTTCCTACAAAGTAGGGTCGACGCGTGTCGCGGCCGACACCACTCCGTGATTCGTTATCAAAAAGTGTCCAGACCGCTCTCATCTGCGACGACGGACAATCTCGTCCCGTCACAGATGTGACCTATGTTACGTGTGACGGCGATTCTTGCCTAGAATGTGTCAATCGTCCAACAGTTGCAGCGACCCGCAGAACGTACGCATCTCGAGGGTTAGTTGCGTCACGTCTCGTTAATTCAGCAATCTTTTTTAACCGATAGCGCACAGTATTTGGATGAACGAACAGTTCGCGCGCACTCGATTCCACTGACCCTCCGGTGTCCAGATAGGTCTCCAGAGTGTTGTTCAGAGTCTCGCCGCCCTTCGACAGCGGGATGGTCACTGTCTCATTGAGAGCCTTGGCCGCCGACGCGTCGCCATTGAGCGCGCGTTCTGGCAAAAGCTCCAAACTGTGGACCGGTCGGGGAGCACCCGGCCAGCCGGGCACAGCTTCAATCGCGGCCATCGCTTCGACGGCGCTGGCGTGCGCGGTGGTGAGGTTTGGCGTCGTCGGACCGATGACAACGGGGCCGTCGGCAAAATGTTGGAGGAGTTCGGTCATGAAGCGTTCGGTGGAGCGGACCGGTCCACTGACAATGGCGACCAGAAACGATCCCTGCACCACCGAAAGAGCCGCTCGGTCGTACTGCTTTGCCGTGTTGTGAATGGCCAGCGGCACCGACACGTTCTGTTCCGGTGGCGGTGTCCCGACGATGACGGTCGCGGGTGCGTCGGAGTCCCAGTTCAGCGCCGCCGCACGAGACTGTAGCTGTGCGTCGGAGTCACCCCGGACCACCGCGTCGACGACGAGTGCCTCCATGCGCGAGTCCCACGCGCCGCGAGACTCGGCGGCTGACGCATAAATCGAAGCGGCCGCGAAGCCGATCTCACGGCCGTAACGCAGCACCGACTCGGTGAGTGCGCGCAATTGCGCATCGTTGCGCGCCAAGAGCGGCAGCCACTTCTCGAAGAACTCCATCGCCACGCGGACCATTTCGACGGTCTGCAACAGCGTGATGCGACGAGCAAGGTCTTGCGGCACAACCTGGAACGCCTGCACGGTGAACTTGACGTTGCCTTCGGGATCTTGGATCCATTCGACAAAGTTCACGACGGCGGTTTGCACCACGAGTTGCACGCTTGCGCGCTGCGCGGCGTCGAGGTCACTGAAGTACGGCAGCTGATCCGACATCGAATGCACCGCTTCGGTGGCGAGCCGGCCACTGTATTGCTTCACCCGACGTAGCAGCGTGTCAGGCAAGGCGTCGTGGACGGTGGCGGGCGCCGGGACGTGCGCGCCGCGCTCACCGAACACATCCATGCCAGGCTGCTGGCTAAACGGGGCGTCGGGCATTAGACCAGTGTATGGCTATCGGTAGCGCCTAACGGCCGCGCACAACAGTTATGCGCTTCCGGTGTCTGCCAGCGAGATGGGAGCGGCCGCCACGTCGCGGATTTGATACTTCTCCGCGGCCTGCGCTGCAACCGACCGATCGAGGTGACCGTCGCGGGACAACGCGAGCAGTGTGGCGACGACAATCGACTCGGCGTCGACGTTGAAGACCCGACGCGCGGCGGGCCGGGTATCGGAGAATCCGAAACCGTCGGTGCCGAGTGTCAGGTACGTGCCCGGGACGTATCCGCGGATCTGTTCGGGAACCCCGCGCATGTAATCGCTGACCGCGACGAACGGTCCATCGACGTCGGCGAGAACCTCGGTGAGATACGGCTGCGTCACCGGGGCACTGGGCTCCCGCAACTCCTCCCGGTCGACGCGTAGACCGTCGCGAGCGAGTTCGGTCCACGACGTGACCGAGTACACCGACGCTCCGACGTTCCATTCGTCGGCGAGTAGCTGCTGGGCCTTCAACGCGTCGGGCATAGTGACGCCCGAAACGAGAATGTTGGCCGGGAACTGCTTTCCAGCGGGTGCGTCGGCGTATCGGTAGATGCCTTTGAGGAGACCCGCGATGTCGAGGTTCTCCGGCTGCGGTGGCTGGCTATACGGCTCGTTGTAGACGGTGATGTAGAAGTACACGTTCTCAGGATTGTCGCCGTACATGCGACGCAGCCCGTCGTCGACAATGTGGGCGAGCTCGTAGGCGAACGCGGGGTCGTAGGCGACGACGCCCGGGTTGGTCGCCGCGAGCAACGGTGAGTGGCCATCGGCGTGCTGCAGGCCTTCGCCGGTGAGCGTCGTGCGACCGGCGGTTGCGCCGATGACAAAGCCGCGGGTCATCTGATCGGCTGCGGCCCACAGGCTGTCACCGGTGCGTTGGAAGCCGAACATCGAATAGAAGATGTACAGCGGGATCATCGGAACCTGCTGCGTCGCATACGACGTTCCCACCGCGGTGAACGACGCGGCCGACCCAGCTTCGTTGATGCCCTCGTGCAGGATGTGCCCGATCGAGCTCTCCTTGTACGCGAGCATCAGATCGGCGTCGACCGAGGTGTATAGCTGCCCGTTGTGGTTGTAGATCTTCAACGATGGGAACCACGAGTCCATCCCGAAGGTGCGCGCCTCGTCCGGGATGATCGGCACAATGCGGTCGCCGATCTCGGGGTCGCGCAGGAGGTCCTTGAAGATGCGGACCAACGCCATCGTCGTGGCGACCTGCTGCTTGCCGGAACCCTTCGCGGCGACCTGTAGGGCACTGGACGTGTCCGGGTGCAGCGGTGCGGGAGCGGGCGCGCGATTTGGCAGGAAACCGCCCAGTGCCTTGCGGCGGGCGAGGGCGTACTGGATTTCCGGAGCGTCGGAGCCGGGGTGGTAGTACGGCGGCAGATACGGATTCTCTTCCAACTGGGCGTCGGTGATCGGAATCCGGTTGGTGTCGCGGAAAGCCTTCAGATCGTCGAGGGTCAGCTTCTTCATCTGGTGGGTCGCATTGCGGCCCTCGAAATGGGTGCCGAGCGTGTAGCCCTTGATCGTCTTGGCCAGGATGACCGTCGGCTGTCCCTTGTGTGCCATTGCCGCCGCGTAGGCCGCGTAGATCTTGCGGTAGTCGTGGCCGCCGCGTTTGAGATTCCAGATCTGTTGGTCGGTGAGGTCGTTAACGAGTTCCTTGGTGCGCGGATCGCGTCCGAAGAAGTGCTCGCGGACAAACGCACCGTCGTTGGCCTTGTACGTCTGGTAATCACCGTCGGGGGTGGAGTTCATCAGGTTGACGAGCGCGCCGTCGCGGTCGGCATGCAGGAGCGTGTCCCACTCGCGGCCCCACACCACCTTGATGACATTCCAGCCCGCACCGCGGAAGAACGACTCCAATTCCTGGATGATCTTTCCGTTGCCGCGGACGGGGCCGTCGAGGCGCTGGAGGTTGCAATTGATGACGAACGTGAGGTTGTCGAGGCCGCCGGTTGCCGCGGTCTGGAGGAGTCCGCGCGACTCAGGTTCATCCATCTCGCCGTCGCCGAGGAAGGCCCACACGTGCTGATCGGAGGTATCGCGGATGCCGCGGTCCTGCAGGTAGCGGTTGAACCGGGCCTGGTAGATGGCGTTCATCGGACCGAGGCCCATCGACACCGTCGGGAACTGCCAGAACTCAGGCATCAAGCGCGGGTGCGGATACGACGGTAGGCCGCCGCCGAGCCCGGCGTGACTGTGTTCCTGGCGGAAGCCATCCATGCGATGTGCGTCGATGCGACCTTCGAGGAAGGCACGCGCGTAGATACCGGGGGACGCGTGGCCCTGAATGAAGATCTGATCACCGCCACCTGGGTGATCTTGGCCGCGGAAGAAGTGGTTGAAGCCGACTTCATACAGCGACGCCGACGACGCGTACGTCGAAATATGGCCGCCCACACCGACACCCGGCCGCTGAGCACGGTGCACCATGATCGCCGCGTTCCATCGAATGAATGCCCGGAACCGACGTTCGGTATCTTCGTCGCCGGGGAACCACGGCTCATTTTCGGTGGGGATTGTGTTGACGTAGTCCGTCGACATCAGCGACGGGATCGACACGTGCCGCTCGCCGGCGCGTTCCAGCAGGCGCAGCATCAGATAGCGAGCTCGGGCGGGACCGGCCGACTCGATCAATCCGTCAAGCGAGGACAACCACTCGGAGGTCTCGGCCGGATCGATGTCGGGCAAATATGACGCGACACCCTCGCGGATGACGCGCACGCGCTGTGCGGCTGGTGTGGTTGCAGGATCAGTTGGCTGGTCGCCCACGGTGGATCTCACTGTTCTGTCGTGTCGAAATCGCCGCACTATTGGTGGTCGGCGGGTGCATCGGGCGCGGAGCGAATGGTGATCCCTCTCGCGCTCTATACATATGGTGCCGCACGTCACCAAGATTGCGTACGGTGAGTGGCAATCTTTTCTCGACGTCGGGCTAGCCACTAGGGTTGTGCAGTGCCGACAGTGTGGGAAGGCCAAGGACGGGGAGGTGCCATGAGACTTCGACGTTTCAGCGGGGTCGTCGCGTCAGGCTTAATCGCTCTGTCTGCCACGGCTTGTCAAACGATCGACGGTGCGGCGTCGGCGCCGTCGGATCAAGTGTCGGCCTACCGGGCCGACGAAAGTGCTTCAGCCGCGGTGCGCGCCGATGCCGATGCGACGGCGCTGTGCCAGCAGGCAATCGTGTCGATGGCTTCGATGGTCGGGCAGTACAACGCATTCATCAAGTCGCTCAACGCGTCGCATGACTACGCCAAGCTTCGCGGCGCCGACGTACGCGCGCGCGAAAAGTTGGCGTCGGGTGCCAATGAGATTCGACCGAAGCTCACCGTCGACGTTCCGTCAGAACTCGCGATACCGGTCCAACAGTTTCTCGCCGCGGGGGCGACGCTGAACAACCTCATCGCGAGTAAGGCTTCGGCGCAGTTCAATTCGGTGGCAACGGCATGGACTGCGGAACGTCGGACGATTGTCGATAAATGTGGCAAGCACCTGGCGGTGGCGAGCACCGTGCCGTCGGCACCGACGTCGGCCCCCGCGTCGCCGAAGCCCTCGACGGCGCCCGGTCGATGACCAATTTCTACCCGCACCTGCGCGCACAACGGGTCAAGGCTCTAGGCTGTCTCGTAGTCAACGATGTGCAATCGTGTGCATCACGTCAACTCGACGTTCACGTCGAGGTAACCGTAGGAGGTCGCTCGCGGTGGTAGCCGCCACAGAGGGTAGTGGTGCCCACAAGCTCGGATTCACTTCGGGACTAGTGGTGCAAGAACTCGGGTGGGACGAAGACACCGACGACGACCTGCGGGCCGATATCGAGGAAGTCATCGGCGCAGAGATGCTCGACGAGGACGCCGACGACGTCATCGACGTTGTGGTGCTGTGGTGGCGCGAGGATGACGGCGACTTGGTCGACGCCCTCATGGACGCCATCACCCCGCTCGCCGACGACGGCTACGTCTGGGTGATCTCGCCCAAGACGGGCAACGACGGTTACGTCGACCCGAGCGAAATCGCCGAGGCGGCTCCGACCGCAGGACTGACGCAGACGTCGGTGACAAGCCTTGGCCAGTGGTCGGGGGCACGGCTAGTACAGCCGCGGTCCCGAGGCAAACGAGCATGAGCGGTGAGCTCACCACTCATTTGATCGAAGTAGGTTCGCGCGCACCGTCTTTCGCGTTGCGCGATCAAAATAACCAGCTCGTCGATCTGGACACCTTGCGTGCGGATCGTCGCGTGCTGCTGGTTTTCTTCCCGCTCGCCTTCACCGGTAACTGTGAAGGCGAGTTGGGCATGATCCGCGACCGTCTGCCCGAGTTCGACAATGACTCGGTCGTCACCGTCGCGGTCTCGGTGGGGCCGCCACCGACGCACAAGGTGTGGTCGGTCGCGCAAGCGTTCCTATTCCCGATCCTCTCCGACTTTTGGCCACACGGCGCCGTCGCGCGCCAGTACGGCGTCTTCGACGAGGATCGCGGCTATTCAATGCGCGGCACCTACGTCATCGACCGTGACGGTTCGGTGCTGTTCGCCCATGCGTCGCAGCCGGGGGAGCCGCGCGACGATGCGGTGTGGGACAACGCATTACGGATCGCGGGTAGTTAAGGCGGGCCGCGGAGCCCGCACCGCTCCTTGTTTCCTGAAACCAGCCCCGACAGCCCGATCGAGGGCATATCGCCCTCTGTAGGCCTCTCGGTGCTGGTTTCAGTCACGTCGCGACTCATCAATGGTGCGCGCAAAGGGATTTGAACCCCTGACCGCTGGTGTGTAAGACCAGAGCTCTACCGCTGAGCTATACGCGCTTGTTGACGCCGGACTTTAGGTCCGAAGTCAATTCATGAATTTAGCCGTTGTCGGGCCAAGACCCAAAACGCCAGGTCAGCGTCGTGGGTGCCAGCGGAAGAAGTCCCAAATGAGGCCGGTGGCGTCGATCGAGTCGGACACTCCACCGTGTCGGCCGCCCGCGGATCCGGGCCAGCGATGCGTGCCGCCGGTGATTCGATAGTGAACAATCTCGGTGCCGACCGGCGAACAGAACGGCCAGTCAACGCGCGTCACGAATTGGTTGACGGGAACCTCGATCGGAGCGTCGAGGCAGTCCGCCTTGCGTGTCCAAGTCGATAGCCAGCTGGGGACCGAGGGAAGGACCTCGTCGAATCGACGCCCGCCGTTGTAGTGGATTACGGGATCGGCGGTGCCGTGGAATTCGAGCACCGACACTCCGGGCGATTTCACGCAGCTGCGCGTCGACTCCGGGTAAAACGCGCCCGAGACGGCTGCGAACGCCGCGAACTTGTTCGGGATGCGGCACGCCAACAGCGCAATCAGGCCGCCACCGTTCGATCGTCCGACGGCAAAGGTGCGGTTAGTGTCGACGCACAGCGTTCGGTAGGAGTCCCGCAGGATCGCACGCGTGAACTCGACGTCGTCGGCCTTGGGATTCGCGTACGGCGCGGACTGCCACGAACGCTGTCCACCCCGGCCCGGTAGACCGTCCGCGTAAACGACCGCGGCCGGCAGCGTCGAAAGTTTCGAGTAGGTCTCGAAACTGGTGCTTTTCTCGTTCCGACCGTGGAACGCGAGGATCAGCGGCACAGCAGCGTGACTGTTGTAGCCAGCCGGAACGTGAATGCGGTAGGTGCGGGTCTGGCCGTTGATCACTGTCGACCGTGCGATGTTTGATCCGCCGTGCACCCCCGTCGTACCGCAGCCGGCAACCTCGTTGGGGCTGGTCGGGGCGGCGTTGGCGACGCCCGACGGGGCGATCACGGCACAGGTGGCTGCGGTCATCAGAGCCGCGACAGCATTGCCTGCGCGCATCATCCGGCGTTTCTTCACAGCGAGAGCTTATTGTGTGGACGCTTCGGGAATGCTGTGGGGGCCTGTGTGTTGCGTCACGCTTTCGTGATCTAACCGGCGCACACCCGTGATATCGCTGATTACCGGTACACCTTCGCCCCTTATGCGAGGGTGGTCGGGTGAACACGTTTCAGTTTGGGCGCCGTCTCGCTTCGACGATCGTCGTGACCGCGGCATGTGCCTCGGCTCTGGTCGTCGGTCAGTTTCCCGCGGCCGCCGCCCCGACCCTCGGCACCAACTTTCTGTGGGGAGTCGCGGCGTCTGGATTCCAAACCGAGGGGTCGAGTCCCGACAGCAACTGGCTGAGGTATTCGCGGACCGGCGGCGTGGACGAACCAATCGGGCGGTCGGTCGACTTTCGCCACCGCTACCGCTCCGACGTCGCGCTCGCGAAGGGATTGGGCGTCGGTGTGTACCGCGTCGGCATCGAATGGGCCCGCCTACAGCCGCGACCCGGCGTCTTCGACGCAGCGGCTTGGCGCTACTACGACGACCTCATCGCGTCCATCGTCGACGCAGGTATGCGTCCGATGATCACCCTCGACCACTGGGTCTATCCCGGATGGATGGCTGATCGTGGTGGGTGGGCCAATCCGACGATGACCACGCGCTGGCTTCAGTACGCCCGCGCGGTTGTCGATCGGTACGCATCGCGCAATCCGCTGTGGATCACGATTAATGAGCCAACGATGTACGTAGTCAACGAGATGCGCCATTCCGGTCTGCCCGCAACCGAAGGCCCGACGATGCTGTCGCGAATGGTTAGCGTGCACAAGTCGATCTACCGGTACATCCATCAACGGCAACCGCGTGCGATGGTGAGTTCCAACGTCGCCTACATCCCGACGGTAGAAGGCACGCTGGATACGTTGATGCTTAACCGGATCAGCGATGCTCTCGACTTCGTCGGCATCGACTACTACTACTCAATCGCACCGTCGGATCTGCGTGCGATTAACGCCGCGACGGGGCGCATGTGGGATGCGACGATTGCCGCGGACGGCCTCTACTACGCGCTTCGGCATTACTCGCGGCAGTTTCCCGCCAAGCCGCTGTACATCGTCGAGAACGGCATGGCGACGCACAATGGCGCGCCCCGACCCGACGGGTATCGGCGCGGCGACCATCTTGCAGACTCGATCTATTGGGTGCAGCGCGCCCGGGCGGCTGGCATGAACGTCATCGGGTACAACTACTGGAGTCTTACCGACAACTACGAATGGGGTTCGTACGCACCGCGATTCGGCCTCTACACGGTCGACGCGAAGTCGGACCCGACGCTGACTCGACGCCCGACCGACGCGGTGAGTGTGTTCCGCCGCATCATCAAGCGGGACGGTGTGGACGTGGGGTACCGTCCGACGAGACCGGCGCAGTTCTGTTCGTTGGCGGATGCGCCGTCGAGTTGTGTCGATCCCGTCCGTTAGCCGCCGCAGTAGCGAAGTATCGAGAGGAACCGCCATGCCCACCTCTACCATCGTTCCCATCGAGCCCGTGCGTGCGGCGCTGATCGGACAGTGGGCCCAACTACGTTCTCTCGCAGTACAACTCACCGACGCTGCGTGGGCGTCGCCGTCGATCCTGCCGGGGTGGTCATGCGGCGACATCATCGCGCATGTCATCGGCACCGAGTCGATGTTGGCTGGTCGCCCCACGCCGGACTACGACGTTTCTGGGCGCGAGCATGTTCGCAATCCGATCGGGGAGTTCAACGAGCATTGGCTCAGCCATTACGCCGACCAGTCGCCGTCAGCGGTCCTCGACGCTTACGACGACGTCATCGCGATCCGAACCGCGGCGCTAACTGCCATGTCGCAGAACGACTTTGATGCGACTGCCGTGACTCCGGCCGGACCGGAGACCTATGGCAGATTCATGCGAATCCGCACCTTCGACTGTTGGATTCACGACGTCGACCTGCGTGACAGCATGCGCCTACCCGCGCCAACGGTTGCCGAGCCTGCGTCGTGGGCGATTGTCGAGGCGATGGCGAGCATGCCGTATGTCGTCGGCAAACGCGCGGGCGCACCATCGGGGACCGCGGTGAAGATAGTGACCACCGGTCTCGTCGAACAAACCACCTGGGTCGAAGTTGCCGAGCGAGCGGCTATCACCGACGGTCACGGTGCCACCGCCGATGTGATGCTCACGGTGGATGCGGTGGAGTTCGCCCGGCTCATTGGCGGGCGAGCCACTTCCGATCCCACCACGGTGAGCATCGCTGGAAACGCCGAACTTGGCCAGGCAATCATCGCCAACTTGAATTACGTGATCTGACGCCTACGACGCCTTCATCGTTGCGGTCGAGATGACGACCGGTGTCGTCGGACGTCCGAACTCGTCGCCCTGCTTGGCGGGAGTGAATCCGCCGGCGACGATTCGGTCGAGGATTGCCAGCGACGCGTTGTCGAGGGTGCCGACGACCGTGTAGAGGGGCGTCAGATCCATCGGCTTGGTGGTGAGAATGAACATCGCGGCACCGGTGCCAGCAGAGGCGTTGGGGCGCTCAGTTGGGTCGGTGTTCACAATGGCGATGATGCCGCGCGGATAGGTGACCTGTGCGCGGCCTTTCGAGTCATTCTTGCCCGTTGACGTCAGATCTTTGGGCAGTTCGTCGGGGCTTGCCCACCCGGGACTACCCGCCTGCGATCCGGTGGGGTCACCGCAGATGAGATATCCCCCGATGGTCGAGAGGCGGTGGCAGGTGGTGTTGTCGTAGTAGCCCGCCTTTGCAAGTGACTTGACCGCACCGCTGTTGCACGGTGCCTTGGCGTGATTGAGCGTCATCGCGACCGAACCCTGCGACGTATCGAGATCGATTGTCGAAGTTCCGGTATTGGGCTGTAGCGCAGCGGGTTTCGGCGACGTTGGCCCCTTTACTTCGGCGGTGCGGTACGTGCATGACACGGTGCTCGCCGCGGGTGGGGTGGTGGTGCCGTTACCGTTGTTGTCCGGATCGTCGCCGCCGCGGGCCGCCGCAATAATTCCGACGGTGCCGAGTATCACGACAAGCAGGGCGACTGCGGCGACGATGAGGATCGTGCGCGTATTGCTCTTGCCTTTCGGTGGTAGTCCTTGCGGCCCAGATAGATTCGGCGGCAGGCCAGCAAAATGTAGCGGCGCTGACCCACCAACGGGACCGGACGTGCTGACCGCCGCGAAGCCACTGCTGACCGGCTGATTCTGTGGACCCGACGGCGTCGGGCCGGACTGCGGATTTGGGGTGTATTGCGGTCCCGACGTCCGTGCGACGGCCGGAGTCGTCGGCGCGGGCGTGACCGGGGGACGCTGGGTGACCGGCGCTTGCTGGGGGATAGGAGCATGCTGCGGCCCCGATGGACGTGGCACACCCGACGGTCCCGAAGGTCCCGAAGGATTGGATGAGACACCGGGGAAAACGGGCCGGATCGGCGCTGGCCCTTGGTTCTGCGGTGGGATGCCCGCAGTCGGACGCTGCGACGCCGGCGTCGCACGTTGCTGAGGCACGACGGTGTTCTGGGCGGCGGGCGACATCGTTGCCACGGCGCGCGAGATTGCCCGTGCGAATTCCTTGGTTGAGCCGTACCGCGACGTCGGGTCCTTGCCCATGCCGAACGTGATCACCGGATCTAACGCGATACCGATGGTCGGTGGCTGTTTGGTCAGGTGGGCGGTGATCAGCGCCTCGGTGCTGCTGCCGACGAACGGTTGGCGTCCAGTCAGCGACTCGTAGAACACGCACGCCAACGAATAGGTGTCAGCGGCCGGACCGGCCTGCTGATCACCGAAGCGCTCGGGTGCCATGTACGCGAGCGAGCCGAGGGCCGTGCCCGCGATCGTCATGCTCGTATCGCCAACACCGTGGGCAATACCGAAGTCGACGAGGTAAGCGAAGTCGTTCTCATCGATGAGAATGTTGTCCGGTTTGACGTCGCGGTGAACAAGGCCGCCGCGATGGGCAGCGTCGAGCGCATTCGCGATCTGCGACACGATGTTGGCCGCGCGGGCCGGCGGAATCGGCCCTTTCTTCAGAATGGTGCGTAGGTCTTCACCTTCGACCAAGCGCATGTCAATGAAGAGCAGTCCATCGATTTCGCCAAAGTCGTGAATCGGAATGATGTGCGGTTCGGAGAGTCGGGCAGCGGTCCGCGACTCGGTCATGAAGCGGGAACGGAACTCCTCGTTGTCCACGAGATGTGGGGAAAGCAGTTTCAACGCGACGGTGCGGTCTTTGACCGTGTCGTAGGCCTGGTAGACCTCTCCCATGCCGCCGCGCCCCAGCAGCGCGTCAATACGGTACGGCCCCAGTGTGGTCCCTACCCTCGACGTTTCGTCCGTCACCTGCTGCTCCCTGACCGGTTGTCGTCGTTATTGCGACGCCTCGTATGAGTCTATCTACCGGTTATTCGCATCGTCGTTCGGGAAGCTGACATCACCGTCGTGTCGGGGCGTCGACCGGCCAAACGACCGTGCCTTCTCGCCGGTCAGGATCTGGGCGGGCATCGGATCAGCGAGCAGGGTGCGCACCAGCGTCGAGGATGCGTCGAGCGGGGAGTCACTGCCAACGATCACGACATTGCCCGTTCGACGGCCTTTGAGCATGCCCGCGTCGGCGATGACGGCGACGTGCTCGAATACGGCCGCGACTGTCGCAACTTCCGCGCGAGCGAGCGTGAGGTCCCGACTGTCGCCACAGTTCGCGAGATACATACCGCCGGGTCGCAGCACGTTCCGGACAGCGTTGGTGAACTCGATTGTTGTGAGATGGGTTGGTGTGCGGGCGGGTTCACCACCAAATGCATCCCGAACAACGATGTCTCGCGAGTCGGTGGTCAGCGATTCGACGACGGCGCGGCCGTCGCCGACGCGAATCCGGAGTGCCGGAGCACGAGGCAGGTCGAACCATTCGCGCACCAGGCGCGCCAGCTCACCGTCGATTTCAACCGCAACCTGTCGTGCGCCGGGATATTCAGTGGCTAGGTAGCGAGGCAGCGCACACGCCGCCGCACCGAGATGGAGTACGCGTGGCGCGCCGAATCTCGTCGACTGGTCGGCGATCGCGGCGGCCATGTAGCGCATGTACTCGAAGTCGAGCGCCGACGGATCGTCGGGATCGATGTGTGAGCTGTGCGCGCCATTGATTGACAGCAACCAGCCGTCGGTGAATCGGTCACGGGTGAGTTCGCACGTACCGGAGTCGATCGGGTAGGTGCCAGCGACCGGTGTCGGAGTTGGTTTCGCCATTGCACTACCTATTCAACCAATTCGCTATTCAACCAACTGGGCGGGTAGGACCCGTTTCGGGTCCACTACCATCGGCGCGGTGAGCCGCTACCGTCGTGACGTCCGGACAGTCGCCGCGGGGATTGCACTCGGCTATCTCGCTGATCGTGTCTTCGGTGACCCCCGACGGGGTCATCCGGTGGCGGGCATGGGCCAGGTAGCGGGTGCGCTGGAGCGTCGAATGTACGTCGACTCGAGAATGTCGGGGGTGGCGTTCACGGGTCTGTGCGTCGCGGGAGCAGCAGCCGTCGGCGTCGGGGCGGCGCGACTGGGAACTGTCGGGGTCGGTCTCACGGTGTACTCGGCCCTCGGCGGTACGACGCTGTGTCGGGTCGGCGATCAGATGGCCGACGCACTCGAACGTAACGACATTGATGCCGCCCGAGCACTGGTGCCCAGTCTCTGTGGACGAGATCCTGATGAGCTCGACGCCGCGGGTATCGCCCGCGCGACCGTCGAATCGATTGCCGAAAATACGTCGGACGCGACGGTCGGACCGCTTGTGTGGTCTGCGGTTTTCGGCGCGCCGGGCGCGGTGGTGTATCGAGCGATTAACACACTCGACGCGATGGTCGGCTATCGGACACCGCGCTACCGCAGCTTCGGGTGGGCCAGCGCGCGCCTCGATGATCTGGTGAACCTGGTTCCGGCTCGGGTCGCAGGGATCGCCGTCGCGGCAAGTTCTGGACGGGCCGGGAGTGCGATTCGGATCTGGGCGCGCGATGCCGCGGGGCATCCGAGCCCCAATGCGGGCGTCGTCGAAGCGGCGTTCGCGGGTGCGCTGGACCTTCGGCTGGGCGGTCGGACCGTGTACCGCAATCACGTCGAGGATCGCCCTTCGCTTGGGGACGGTCGAGCGCCGGAAGTCGCAGACATTCGGCGTGCGGTCCGGCTGTCGCGGCGGGTTCAGGCGGTGTCGGCGGGAGTCGCGGTTGTGGCCGCGTGGGCGCTGCGTCGGATGGTTGACTGATATTGCTCGCACGGGCGGTCCGACGCAGATGTGCGCCAGTTTTCGCGTGTTAGCCTTGGCGATCATGCGACAGGCACACATCCGGCCTCGGGCTCTACGTGCCCTGATGGTTCTCCTCGCGGCGCTGTTCGGCATCGTCGGCACGGCGCCCGCGGCACTCGCTGCGCCGCCGTCGGTCTCCGAGCAAGTTGGGCCGTCGATCGTCTTCATCCGCACCATCTACAAGGGCTATGTCCAGATCCCGCTGCGTAATAGCCAGCCGGAATGGACCCCGCAGATCACGATGACGGCAACGTGCACCGGCTACGCCGTCGACAGCGTCGGCTCCATCGCGACGGCCGGGCATTGCGTTAACTCGAAGGACGACGAGATCGGCGACGAGTTTCGCAAACAGGCCGTCGAATCGCTTGCGTCGGTACTGAATTGGAGCAGCGACGAGGCGACGAAGATCTATGCCGTAGCGACGAAGGCTAAGTGGCCGGTCGTCGGTTCGACGTCGGATCCATCGTCGTCGCCGACCCGTTCGGTGTCGGTTCAGCAGCCGTCCGGGCCGTCGCAGGTGATTACGGATTGGGTCGACGCCCAGGTTGTCGACTACCAAACGTTTAGCGACGGCGACAACGCGGTGCTTCGCGTGAACGGCTATAAGCTTCCGCCCCTTGTGATTTCGCCTGATGAGCCAAAGCCCGGCACCGCGATCACCGCGATCGGATTCCCAGGAGCGGTTCGCGTCGTGACTGACACGTCGGTCATCCCGCAGCCGTCATACAAGACTGGAACCGTCTCGTCGCGTCAGGTGATGGAGGGTGGCGTCACGAAAACGGAGATCTCCGCTGGCATGGGCCAGGGCATGTCTGGTGGCCCAACCGTCGACGCCGATGGCAAGAT